>Ga0315336_1000231_pt1 | contig 211800 bp, 201 predicted proteins | sample ASW5metaG_FD_204512 | JGI IMG/M metagenome (GOLD analysis project Ga0315336, IMG submission 204512) | Ammonia-oxidizing marine archaeal communities from Monterey Bay, California, United States - ASW #5 | ecosystem: Environmental > Aquatic > Marine > Intertidal zone | place: USA: California...
ATGCAGATGCACCGACGCTGACGCTTGAGGCGACCACAGCATCCGGCACCGAAGATACGGCCATTAACCTGCCGGACGTGACTGCCACCCTGACAGACGCTTCTGAAAGCCTCGACGTAAGCATCGGCGGTATCCCGGTTGGTGCAACCATCACATCGGGCACCGATACCTTCACCGCGACCGAGGGCAATACGTCTGTGGACGTCACGGGTTGGGATCTCACGGCGATGACCGTGACGCCAGCCGCCAACGACGACACCGACTTTAATCTGAGCGTCACAGCAACATCGACCGACGGTTCAGATACCGCGGCATCTACGGGCAGCATTGCAGTTTCCGTTGCCGCCGACGCCGATGCCCCGACTTTGACGCTGGATGCGACGACCGCTTCGGGTACGGAAGACACGGCGATTGATCTGCCGGATATGTCGGCCAGCTTGACCGACGCCGATGGTTCGGAAAGCCTCGATGTCAGCATCAGCGGCATTCCGGTTGGTGCAACGATCACATCAGGTACGGATACCTTCACCGCGACTGCAGGAAATACTTCTATCGATGTCACGGGTTGGGACCTGACGACCATGACGGTGACCCCGGCTGCCAACGATGATACCGACTTCAATCTGAGCATCACGGCAACTTCGACAGAAGCCGACGGTGGCGATACGGCCAATTCGATTGGCAACATCGCAGTTTCCGTTGCCGCCGATGCCGACGCGCCGACGTTGACACTGGAAGCAACGACAGCATCCGGTACCGAAGATACGGCGATCAACTTGCCGGACGTGACTGCCACCCTGACTGATGCCTCAGAAAGCCTCGACGTCAGCATTGGCGGTATCCCGGTCGGTGCGACGATCACCTCTGGCACGGATACCTTCACTGCGACTGCCGGCAACACTTCCGTCGACGTCACCGGTTGGGACCTCACGGCGATGACCGTGACGCCTGCCGCCAACGACGACACCGACTTTAACCTGAGCGTCACAGCAACATCGACTGACGGTTCGGACACAGCGGCATCTACGGGCAGCATCGCTGTTTCCGTTGCCGCCGACGCCGACGCCCCGACTTTGACGATGCAAGGAACAACAGCGACAGGTGATGCTGATACCACGATTGACCTGCCTGACTTCTCGGCCCAACTGACGGACGCCGATGGTTCGGAAAACCTGAGCCTCAGCGTTAGCGGTATTCCGGTAGGTGCGACGATCACCTCGGGCACGGACACCTTTACCGCGACCGCCGGCAACACCTCAATCGATGTCACGGGTTGGGATTTGGATGCCATGACCGTTACGCCGGTTTCAGGTTCCGATGACGATTTCACTTTGAGCGTCACGGCGACATCGACCGAGATCGACGGCGGCGACAGCGAAAGCGTCGTCAGCAACATCGATGTAACGGTTACAGATACCGGTTCCGATGATCCAATTGTCACGGTCGAAGATGCCACGGGCAATGAAGATACCGCCATCGCGCTTAATATCACCGCGACCCTGGCTGATGGCACAACGGGCACTGGCGAAACATCGATGTTCCTGCTTGATGAAGGCAGCGATAGTGTGTTGAAGATTGGCGCCGATGGCAGCATCGAAGTCATCGTCACCGAAGAAGAAATCGAAGCGTTGACGGGCCTGAACAATGCCGATCTGGATGATCGCGGTATTGAGGTCGATGACGCCGGCAATATCTACTTCACTGACAAGGAATCCGATTCACTGTTTATGAAGCCTGCTGATGGCGGCGATCTGCAAATGGTCGTTACGGAAACACAAATCACCAATGTGACGGACGGCAATTCTTCTGCTGATCCGAAATCCCTGACCATCGGGTCAGACGGTAAAGTCTACATCATGGACGATCAGTCCAACTCCATCGTCTCCTACGATCCGACGGATGGCAGCGTGACACTGGTCGCGGGTTCCGATGATCTGGAAGCCGCAGCCGGTATCACCGCAGTCGACCTCAAGGGCGATATGGTCACCGGTGCGGACGGCACGCTCTTTTTCCTGAGCAACGGTGCACCGAATGCCGTGATGTCCATTGATCCGGCCACCGGCGACGTTGAAGTCGTTGCCGCCGGGACACCCTTTAACGATCTCGATGTCTTTATGACGGTTGCCCCGAACGGCGATCTGATCATCGCCGACGACAGCGGGGCCAATACGGTTTACCGGGTCGATATTTCCGATGGCGATGTCTCTGTCTTCCTGACGGAATCGGAAATTGAAGCTGTGACCGGTGCATCTGTCGACCTCGAAGGCGGCATTGGCTTTGACTCGGACGGTAACTTCTTCCTCGCCGAAGAAAACTCCGATGGCGTCCTTACCTGGCCGGCTGATGATGCTGCTGCTGGTACAATTGACGCCAGCTCAGGTTCAGTCTTCATCTCACAGGCCGACATCATGGCGGTGACAGGCGAAAACACCGATCTCGAAGCCGGCATGGCCTTTGGCTCGCAAGGTGGCGACGTCATGCAGGTTGTTATCTCCGGCGTGCCGACGGATGCCGAACTTTCCGCCGGTACCGACAATGGCGACGGCACCTGGACACTGACTTCCAGTGATCTCGAAGGACTGACGATCACGCCGGCCCCGGATGACGACAGCGACTTCACCCTGACGGTGACGGTCTCGGCTGTTGATGAAAACGGCAATCCGGTATCGACGGTCCAGACCATGGACGTCGAGGTTACGGGCGTAGCCGATGTACCGACGGTAACGGTTTCGGATGTGACAGGTGCAGAAGATACGGCGATTGCGCTCGATGTTTCCGCTGCACTGACCGACACTGATGGTTCAGAGAGCCTCGGCGTCAGCATTGGCGATATTCCGGTCGGTGCGACTGTGACCTCTGGTACAGACACTTTCACTGCAACCGAGGGCAACACTTCCGTAGATGTTACGGGTTGGGATCTCGACGCGATGACGGTAACTCCGGCGTCGGACGACGACAGCGACTTCACGCTGTCGGTGACCGCAACCTCAACCGAGGGCGAAGGCGGAACGGCCGTGACGACGGAGACCATTGATGTCACGGTTACCGGCGTTGCCGATGCACCGAATTTGACGGCGACAATTGGTGAAGGCGTTGTTGGTACGGGCAGCGGAGAAGCTGTTGACGTAACCATTGATTCTTCGAGCGTAACCGATACCAGCGGTGGCTTCACTGTGACGGCCCGTTCCATTGACGATGATGGAAACCTGACCGACGCTTCGGCGGACAACATCAGCCTGCAAACCACCTACCCGCAAGGATTTGGTGTCAGCGGCTCCGCTTCGGGCGCAGATTCCGAAATCGGCTATGACAGTGACGAAAACGTCTCGGAAGAAATGATTGTTGCGTTTGACGAGGACGTCACATCCGTCGATGTAGCGTTCGCCTGGAAACATTCCGGTGAAGACGCAAAGTATGAAATTTACGAAGACGGCGTGAAAGTCGGTGAGGGCACCATTGTCGGCGGCTCTGACGGCATTGACCCGGCAGTTACGATTGCCCTGGATGACGGCGCATCGTTTGATCAGATCGTATTTTCGGCACCTTCATCGGGTGATGACTATCTGATTAATTCTATCAGTTTCGAAACCTCGCAAGGTAGTGAAGGTGAAGCGGTCGTCGAGTATCCGTTGGACATTACCGCCAGCCTGAACGATACCGATGGCTCAGAGAACCTGTCGATCATAGTCAGTGGATTGCCAGACGGTGCCGTATTGTCAGCCGGCACCGACAACGGTGACGGGAGCTGGACACTTTCGAACACTGAACTGGACGATTTGACTCTCACCACGCCGAGCGACGGCAACGATTTCGATATTTCCGTAGCAGCGGTATCCAGTGAAGATGGCACCACTGCAACGTCGACGGCGACGCTTACCGTTGATTTGCCGGATGTCGCCGCCAGCACCAGCCCGACGCCGTTTGATGACATCATCACCGGTACGGGAGACGATGACACCATCGACGCCCTTGCCGGCGACGACTTTGTTTACGGCGAAGACGGTGATGACGTTCTTGATGGCGGTACTGGTTCGGATTACCTCTCGGGCGGTGACGATGACGACACCCTGATGTATTCGGACGACGGTACCTGGAGCACTAACTATGTCGCCGAGAACGTTGAAACCGGTGATCAGGTCAGCCTTGACGGCCTCAATGCCTCCTTTGATGTCTTTGATGGCGGTGAAGGAAACGACGTTGTCAGTCTGACAGTCGGTGACGATGCGATCTTCCTCGATGATCGCTACAGCGTCTTCCCTGATGGCGAAGGCCCGCGCGTGGTCAACGTTGAAACCATCAACGCCGGTGCCGGTAACGATATCGTTGATTTGACCAGCGAGATATACGGCTACGGCGATGTCACGCTGAACGGTGAATCCGGCAACGATACCTTGTGGGCCGGTGCGGGCGACGACGTCCTGGACGGCGGAACCGGCAATGACAACCTCTGGGGTGGCGCCGGTGACGATGAACTTTATGGCGGCAAGGGCGATGATGTGCTGGCAGGCGGTACGGGTTCGAACGTCCTTGACGGTGGCAGTGGTACCGATACGGCGGATTATTCTGCCTCCGGTGTTGCCATGAACATCGACCTCAAGCATGACGAAGCCCAGTCGATCGGAGATTCGAGCATCGATGATGAGCTCAGCAGCATAGAAAATGTCATTGGCTCTGACTTCGGCGACACGATTGACGGCAGCAGCAAGAGCGATTCGATCTGGGGCGGCGATGGCAACGATGACATCGACGGCGGCTCCGGTGCTGATATCCTCTACGGTGAGGGCGGAAACGACACGATTTCCGGTGGTTCCGGTGCCGACATTCTCTACGGCGGTGCCGGCAACGATACGCTGACCGGCGGCAAGGGTGATGACTACATCTACGGCGGTGAAGGCAATGACACCATCAGCGGTGGCTCGGGCGACGATATTATCGTCGGCGGCCCGGGCGATGACATCATGACGGGCGGCAAGGGTGACGACACCTTCCAGTTCGACAGCCTTGATGATCTCGGCAACAATGTCATCACAGACTTTGACAGCAAGGACGATTTGCTGACCTTCGATGGCGACGCCTTTGTGGTCGATCATGATGCCCAGACAGGCATGATTGATGCCTCCGAGTTTGAGTTCATCGACAGTAGCGCTGGCGAAGCCGCATCAGGCAATGCAGCCTTCGTCTTCGATACCGCGACCGAAGATCTCTTCTTCGACGTCAGTGGATCGGGTTCGGGCTACACACTGGTCGCCAACATCGAGGACGGCGACATCGACGCCAACGATATCAAGATCATGGAGTAATCTCCCGAACCTCGGGACAATACAAAACGGGCGCTCCATCGGGGCGCCCGTTTTTCATTTCCGGATCAGGTTATCAGGATCAGGTTTTTTTCTTGCGCTTTTTTCTCTTCTTTTTCGATTTGCTGCCCTTGCGATGCATCCACCAGCCTTCTTCATTCAGCGAGAAGATCGGGCGGTAGTGGCGAATGGATTTGGCCTCGACGACTTTTTTGATCTGGTTGTCGAGCACCAGCACCTTGCCGCGGATATAAAGCGCCAGCACGGCATGAGCGACTTTAAGGTTGAGGTCCTGAACGACAACGACGCGCATCTGACTGGAGGGAATACCCAGGGCGCGCAAGGACAGGAACTTGACGATGGCATAGTCTTCACAATCGCCATAACGGGCAAAAAACTGTCCCGGCGTCGACCAGTAATCCTTGATGCCCCAGTTCATCTTGTCGACGACATAAGGCGCCCGGTTCATCAACTTGTTAACGCCCTGGATTTGCTCCCACGGGCCTTTTTCCCTCAGATCATCAATGGTTTTGAGCCACGTCGCGTAATAGCATTTCCTTTTTTTCGTCGGCTTGCACTTGCCCTGCTTCTTGGCACTTTCCTTGACGTAGCGATCAAGCGCCCCGGTCCATTTGGGAAATGGTTTCAGTCCCTTTTTTCGAACCTCGACAGAATTAAAGATACCCGGCCGCGACTTCTTGGCGGCTTCCACCTGTGCCTGGTCCAATAACAACGGTGTGCCCATGACGGCGATAAGACCGATGGCGCAGGCAGCAGCGCCTCGCCGCAACAGCTTCGTGCGGTTGCCGGGCACCGTATTACTGGTGAAATTCATGGCAGGGACATTACCATAAAAATTCAATTGATTGATCAACTATCGTTTTGAAATTACGTAAAATTGAAGCTTTCGTGTATAAGATTCTGCAGGGGTTGTTGCGCGCCGTTTCACCTTTCCCTTACAGTCCGGGTTGAGATTGGGCGCAGCGACGATAAACGGGGCACCAAACGATGCGTTTCGGGATAAAATATGGCTGATCAAGACGAGGCAGCAGAGGAACAGGCGCCGGAGCCTGCGAGCGCAGAGGCGCCCGAAAAAGTGAAACGCGGCGTTAACAAGATCGTGTTGTTCACGGCGATATTTATGGTCGCCCTTGCCGTCGCCGGTGTGTTTGGCGTTTTTCAGTTTATCGAATCAGAGCGGGCCCGTGATCATCAGGCCTGGCAAATCCGCCTCGGCATTGTCGCCGACAGCCGGGCTGCTGCCGTGCGCGAATGGATCGAACAACGGTTCGGGGCTTTGCGTGAGCTTTCCGAGAACCAGTCTCTGCAAATTTATATGACGGAGCTGATGGACGAAGAAAGCGAAGACAGTGCCGATGCTGAACCGGAGCCGGAGCAAGACGAACCCAAACTCAGTGACACGCTGGGCGAAGGTGATGAGCTGGACGAAGATGACGAAGAAGAGGAAGCCGAGGACAGAACCTACCTGCGTAACCTGCTGATCGCCACGGCTGATCGCACCGGTTTTGCTGCACCAACCTCGGCCGGTGACGTCAATGCCAATGTCGAAAAGGCAGGTGTCGCCGGTATGGCGCTGACCGACAGGGACGGTCGGGTCCTGGTCGCCACGCCGTCGATGCCACCTGTTACCGGCAAGCTCAAGGCCGCGGTTTTGGCGATTGCTGACAGCGGGCCTGCTGTGGTTGATCTATACAAGGGTGTGTCGGGCGATCCGACCATGGCCTTTATCACACCGGTCTATGCAGTTCAGGGCGGCACCGATGCCAGTGACTTCATCGGGCTTGCCATTGGTGTGCGGATTATCGGCAAGGATTTGTACGAACGTCTGGTCCAGCCCGGTGAAATCGAGGTAAGCGCCGAGACCTATCTGGTGCGGGCTAAAGGTCCCAACGTCGAATATCTCACACCGCTGGCCGATGGTACGCCTGCGATGAAACGCCGGCTGGCGAAAAATACACCGGACCTTGCCGCGTCCTTTGTTATCGACACGGCGGGCGGGTTTGACATCCGGCGTGATTATGCAGGGATCGAAGTGCTGGTCACCGGGCGCACGCTCACCGAATTGCCGTGGACGCTGGTGCGCAAGGTCTCGACCGAGGAGGCGCTGGCCGACACCGACACCCGACTGACGACCATGCTGGTTGTTTTCCTGATGCTGATCGGTGGTATGGCCGTGACGATGATTGCGATCTGGCGTCACGGGACCAGCATTCGTGCGGCCCAGGCGGCGGAGCGTTTCCGGATATCTGCAGAACGTTTCGGCAATCTGTCGAAGTTTCTGAAAGTCGTTACTGATGGCCAGCCGACAGCGATCATGGCAGTGACCGACGCCGGCGTCATTACCTTCGCCAATCGTCAGGCCGCCGTCGGTACCGGGATTTCGGCGGAAGACTGTCTGGGCAAGACGATGTCCAGCGTCATGGGGCCGGTCCGCGGTAAATATTATCTTGAATACAACGGCGAGATTATTCGCAATCGTGAAGAGGTGCTGGCGGGGTCAGGCCGGGTCCAGCACGAAAAAACTTTCGAGGATGAAAACGGCAAGCACATCATTCGCTCCTACCACATCCCTCTGCGGCCGGACCGGGATTATCCGCCGGGTTGCCTGATGATCCTTGATGACATCAGCGAACTGGTCGATCAGCGCGAACGCCGTAGCCGCATCATGGATCAACTGGTCTCGACCCTGCTGACGGTGGTCGGACGCCGTGATCCCTTTACGGCGGATCATGCCCTGCGGGTTGCCGATGTTGCCGTGGCGATCTCGAAGGAAATGGAACTGGAGGACGAAGAAGTCCGCACCTCCGATATTGCCGGCAAACTGATGAACCTTGGCAAAACCCTGATCCCGGTTGGTGTCCTGACCAAGGAAACGGCGTTGACGGATCGCGAGATCAAGGCCATTCGCGACAGCGTCGGGGTCAGCGCTGATCTGTTGCAGAACGTCGATTTTGACGGCCCGGTGGTTGAGACCATTCGCATGGTTCAGGAAAACTGGGACGGCAGCGGACCGGGCGGTGTTGAAGGCGAGAAGTCACCCGTGAGTGCGCGTGTCATCGCCGTCGCTAATGCCTTTGTCGGCATGACCAGCGCCCGGCCCTATCGCGCCGGGATGGATTTTGACAAGGCCTGCGGCATCCTGATCGGCCAGCAGGGCACAGCCTTTGACCGTAAACCGGTGGCGGCCCTGGTCAATGTCGTCGAGAACCGGGGCGGTCGGGAAAAATGGGCCCACTTCAGCGTGGCGCCCAAGGTGCGGCGACGACCACAACGGCCCGCACCCGCCGGCAATGCACCTCAAAACCCGCCACGTCCGGCCCCGCCGCCTAAATAGTGGATGAAATTTCTGGCCAAAGTCCCGTGCGTTTTCACGGGGCTTTGGCAAGCGCGACCGCGCGTCGTGTTTCACGCGCGGCGTAACAGGGGCGTTATGGCCTGCAAGCCAGGGGTTGCGGAGCAACCCGCCCGGCGCCTGAGGGTCAATCAATAAAGCGACACACCGAGGCGGATGCCGATGTTGTAGCTCCACAGATGGATGGGGTGGCTGTCGCGCGATGGTGATTTGGCGACTTGTGAATAATAATACCACGAGCCGCCGCGCACACTTTTGCGCTCGCAATTGCCGTCGGTCCGGGCACTACCGTCTGATGGAGCGCCCTTGTGATCGTTGGTCCAGCAATCCTGCACCCATTCCCAGATATTGGCGTGCATGTCATGAATGCCCCACGGATTGGGCTTGAACGAGCCGACCGGAGCTGATTTTTTGCCGGACCATGGCGTGCCGCATTTACGGCAGTTGGCATATTTTTTCTTGAGCTTGTCGCCCCACCAGTAGCCGGTTTTGGTGCCGGCGCGGGCGGCGTATTCCCATTCCGCCTCGGACAACAGGCGATACTCGCGGCCGGTCTTCTTGCTCAGCCAGGCCGTATAATTTTGTGTGTCGGACCATGAAATGTTGATGATGGGGCGTCGGCCCCGGCCCCATTTGTGATCGTCGGGATCGCGTTTGCAAATGCCGTCCGCCAGACAGGCATCCCATTCATCGAAGGTAATTTCATATTTGCTGACGGCCAGCGGGCCCTTTATCGTCACGGGATGGACCGGTTTCTGGTTCTTCTTGGCTTTTTTCCAGTTCGACCCCATCTTGAACTTGCCGCCTGGGATAACGACCATCTCGGGGCAGAGATCGCAGTCCTTGAAAGTCTCACCGACTTTCAGAACCTTCGCCGATTTGATTGTCGCTGCACTGGCCGCACCGCACGCCATGACCCCCGCGACAAGAGAAATCAGAAAAGTCTTTGATGGATGGTAAGTATTCAATCCAGAACCCCGGCTTCAATATACTCTAGTTGACGGCGGACAGTGGCGTTACGCTTTCATCATCATCCCAATCAATACGGCCTTTTTGTGGCACGGTATTGATCAGCGACGGGCCTGGTTCAATTTCGTCATCGACACTGTTCAGAACCAGGGCCAGAGCGGCTGGTATATCCTGAACCTTGAGTCCTTTGATTTCTGCTTCCGTCACGGCCTCGGCGTCATCCGTATCATCGAGGCTGGAGATCAGATCAGTTGTCGGCTTCGCCGGCACAGCACTCTGATCTTCGGAGGCCGGTTCTTCCGACGGCTTGTCGAACGGGTTGGCCGCCCCGCTTTCTTCTTCCTTGTCTTCATCTTCGTCTTCGGTCTTGTCGAAGGGATTGGCGGCAGCCGGTTCGTCGTCGCTTTCCTCATCGCCGGCAGGCTTGGCGAACGGATCTTCGGCCTCGGTTGCAGTGGCGCTGTCGTCGTCACTTGCTTCACTGTCGTCCGCAGCGGGTGCGGCAAAGGGATTGGCGGCGTCTGGCTGTTCAGTTTCGGATTCTGCCGGCAAAGCGACCGTCTTCAGGCTATCCTCACAACGTTGAATGTAGCGTGTTTCCGCCTCAGCCCGCGCCGCGGTTTCCTCCGGCTCGATCAGGGCGTCGGCCAGACTGTGTCCCATGGCCACGGCGAGGCGATAGATCGCCAGTTTTTCGTCGTAACCAGCGCCCGCCAGATTGATCTCGGCACTGAAAAGCTCGCTCTCCGCGTCGAGCACGTTGATCACGGTTTCCTGTCCATTGTCTTGCAATTTGACGCGTGATGAATGGACCTCACCGGCAATAATCGTCGCATTATCGAGCAGCAATCGTCTTTTGCAGGCCGTCATCATGGCCTGCCAGGCAAGGCGAAGTTCTTCCTCGACCCGGCGATTGGCGAACAGATGATTATTGATACTGGATGAATACCCGTGAGCTGCCTCGGCGACTGTCGCGCGCGTCGAAAATCCGCTGAACAAATTCCACGTCGCCTGCAAGGTCACTGACCAGTCACGTCGCGAGCCCACCGTACCTTCGCGGTTATCTTCCCAGTTCGCCGCTCCCACCATATCGAGGCGCGGGAAATATTCGGTTGTCGCCGAGCGCTGCCGTGAGCGTGCGATATCGATTTGCTTGTTGCTGCTGTTGACGATCGGATTGGTCGCCAGGGCCAGGGTAATACCGCCATCGATATTTTCCGGCACCAGATCCATGCGCAAGGTTGAATCTTCCATTTCCTCGAGGATGGGTGGCCTGCCAAAGACATTGGTATAGCGCGTGTAAGAATCACGCAACGCGCCTTCGAAAATGATGCGTTGTTCCTTTGATCGCTGCAGCCTGGTCTTGGCCAGCAAGACATCGACTGCAGTACCGCCACCGCGTTTGACACGTTCATCCTCCAGCGACAATTGCTCGGCGATTGTGGCTTCACTTTTGCGTGCCAGCCTGACCAGGCGCGACTGGCGCAGCACATCGACATAGGCGTTTGCCGCCTGGAACAAAAGGTTGTTACGGGTTTCCGCCAGCGTGCCCTTGACCAGTTCACGGTTCAGTTCCGCAGCGTCCTTGTCAAAGTCCTTGCGTGAGGCGTCATAGAGGTTCTGGGTAACGCTCAGGCCATACTGTTCAAAACCGCGCCGCCAGATATTGCTGGCCGAGCGCTGGGCCGGGCCGTTGATTTCCTTGTAGCCGTTGTCGCCCGTCAAACTGACGACAGGCAGGTAGACCGCTTCTGCGCGTCCGATGGCTTCATCGGCGGCCTCGACGTTGTCCTGCCCGGCCTTGAGTTGGGGATGGCCGTCAAGCAGATACAACAGTTCCTCGCGCAGGGTCACGGCATTGGCCGAAGTCGCGGCAAGCAGTCCGGTCACGAAAATGCCGGACAGGAAAGCGATCCGGGCAATACGGGACACGTGGCGAGGCGCGGTCACATGACCATCGCCCGCTGTTTTTCTGTCCTCTCGCATCGTCGCCAAACCCAACACAGACCTCACGTATTTACCAATTTAGTCAAACACCCGCGTCCTCAGACTCCCTGATCGGGAGGGCCGAGGCATCATTTTTCGTGTCCTTCGCGGACTATACAACGGCTACGGGGTGTTTGTCCCAAAGATAATTGGCCGATAAATTGGAGATTCTGTCAGTAATAACAGTGACCTGCGCGATGATCGTTTATCGCAGGACGAAGAGTGTGCTAGTCTTTGGTTATATCCTGACGGTAAAAATAATCTGGGGTGGACGATGGCCGATACAACGATTCGGAGCGGGGAGCCGGAAGCTGACGACGGTTTTGTGACACGCCTCAAGGACCGCTGGCAAAATCGCAAGAAACGGACATGGAAACAACGCTTCAAATCCATGTTCAGTCCGACGCGTATGATTGCCATTGCGATCCTGTTGGCGCTGGGTGTCATACGCACCATGGACTTGCCGCCGATTGAGCCCTTGCGGGTCAAAACCTTCGATCTTTATCAGCGCATCAAACCCCGGGAAAAAACCGGCAGCCCGGTCAGTATTGTCGATATTGACGAAAAATCGCTGACGGCCATTGGTCAGTGGCCGTGGCCACGCGACGTCATCGCGCAAATAGTTGCCAATCTGGCGAACTCCGGTGCCGCTGTTATCGGCTTTGATATGTTTTTTACCGAACCGGACCGTATGTCGCCCGACCGATATGCGAAATCCATTCCCGGCATGTCGAAAGAGGTCTCATCCGCTCTGACCAAAATGCCCAACAATGACCGTGTTTTTGCCCGGGTAATCAAACAGACGCGCACTGTGCTGGGACAGGCCGTGATCTACGATGCCATTGAAGGACGGGCCAAACCGCCGAAGGCGACGCGTGTGGCATTTCGAAATGGCGATCCGCGCAAGTTTCTCACGACTTATGGTGGCCTGACAGGCAATATTTCTGTTCTCTCGGACAATGCCAATGGTCTGGGCATGGTCTCGATCTCGCCGGAAGGCGACGGTGTTGTTCGCCGAGTCTCGACCGTCTTGCAAGTCGGTAAAAAAGTTTATCCCTCGCTGACGCTGGAAATGCTGCGCCTCGCCTACGGTCAAAAGGCCTACATTATCAATTCGGCGCATCCCAAAACCGGTTTGCAAGGCATCATGGACGTGCGTTTCCAGATCAAGCCAAAACCCTACATAATTCCCACCGATTACAAGGGGCGGGTGCCGGTGCATTTCCGTCGACACGATCCCAGCCTGTATATCCCGGCGGTTGACGTCCTGAATGGTACCGCTGATCTCGACAAGATCAAGGGGCGTGCCATTCTGATCGGCACCAGTGCCGAAGGCCTGAAGGATATTCGGACAAGCCCGATTGATGACGCCATACCCGGGGTCGAGGTCCACGCCAATCTGATTGAAACGATATTTTCGCACAGTTACCTCAAGCGCCCGGTTGATTCGCTCAGCGTCGAATTGACTGCTGCACTCCTGATTGGTTTCCTGATGATCTGGCTGGTGCCGAATGTGGGCGCCGCACTGACCGCGATCCTCGCAGTCAGCCTGATTACGGCCATGGTCGGGTATTCGTGGTGGGAATATTCCGGCACAATTTTCAACTTCTTCACGCTCGGTGAAAAAGCCAATCTGAACCTTGTCGACGCGACCTATCCAGCGGGTTCGACGTTTATTTTGTATACGTTCCTGACCTATTCCAGTTACGCCAAATCAGCGGCGGAACGGAAGCAGGTGCGTGGTGCCTTTGCCCAGTATCTCTCGCCGGCGCTGGTCGAGCAATTGGCGGACGAGCCGGAGCGCCTGCAGCTTGGCGGCGAGATGAGGGACATGACGGTATTGTTCGCCGATATCCGCGGTTTCACGGCTATCTCGGAACAGTTCAAGACCGACCCAACTGGTCTCACCAAACTGATCAACCGCTTCCTGACGCCAATGACGGATATGATTCTGGCCCGCAATGGCACCATCGACAAGTACATGGGCGACTGCATCATGGCGTTCTGGAACGCGCCTTTGGATGATGCGGATCATGTCGTGCACGCCTGTGATTCGGCGCTTGCCATGTTCTCGGCCCTGGAAGGCCTGAACGCCGACATCAAGGCCGAACGCGAGGCGGCGGGCGAGTTGTTCCTGCCGATCATCATCGGCATCGGCCTCAATTCCGGTGAGGCCTGCGTCGGCAATATGGGCTCGGAACAGCGCTTTGACTATTCGGTGCTGGGCGATACGATCAACCTGGGGGCCCGCCTCGAAGCTCAGTCCAAGAACTATGGCGTCGGTATCGTCATCGGTGATCTTACCTATCAGGGTGCGCCCGGCTACGCGATGCTGGAAATGGATTTCATTGCCGTCAAGGGCAAGACGGAAGGTGTGCATATCTACTGCCTGCAGGGCCGCCCGGACATGGCTCAGACGCCTGAGTTCAAAACACTGGCCGAAAGCAATGCCGCGATGATCACGGCCTATCGCGGCCAGCAATGGACGGAAGCGCGCAACCTGGTCGTCAAGTGTCGTGAACTGGACGACTTCCTCGAAAAACCGCTGGACGTGCTCTACGACATGTATGACGAGCGCATCAACGAATACGAAGCTAACCCGCCGGCTGCCGATTGGGACGGTGTCTTCGTCGCAACCAGCAAGTAGGGAAGCGCTGTCGAAAGTTCTTCATGTGAAGGCGGAATGGTTGAAATCCAGCACCGCGTCATTCCGGGCTTGACCCGGAATCCATAGAGCTATCTACAGCTCTTTGTCAGTTCAGTATGGACTCCGGCTCGGGGGCCGGAGTGACGCGGTAATTTGAATTGAAACCGTGTCCGGATAACCGCGTTCGCTCAGCGTTCGTGGAAGGCTTCGTAGCGGATTTTCAGGACCGGGCGGATGAGGTATTCGAGCACGGATTTGGAACCGGTCTGGATGTCGACGCTGGCCTGCATGCCCGGGGTAATCGGCAGATCACCCTCCTTGGTGCCGAGATAAGCCTTGTCGGTCTTCACCTTGACGAGGAAGTAGGGGTTGCCGTCGGTGTCGAGATCGGTATCCGGGGAGATGAAATCGACCCTGCCTTCCAGCCCGCCGTAGCGCACAAAGTCATAACTTGTAACCTTGACCACCGCAGGCTGGCCTATTTTGACGTAGCCGACATCTTCAGGGGCCAGTTCGACTTCGATGACAAGGGTCTCCTCGGTAGGCACGACGGACATGATGGGCTCGCCAGCCTGGACCACACCGCCGACTGTGTTGAACGCCATGTTCTTGATCACGCCGTCAATCGGGCTGATGATTTCGGTGCGCAGTTTTTGTTCACTGGCCTTGACCAGCCGTTCGGTCGTCGCCGCAATTTTGGTTTCGACCTCGGCACGCAAGCCCTGGGCTTCGCGGCGAAACTTCAAATCAAGTTCACGCAGGCGTTCGTTGGTTTCCTCCAAAGCTGAACGGGACTTGGGGATCGAGATCTTGATACTGTCGACGTCGCCTTCAAGCTGGGCAACCAGCGCCAGGGCATCTTTGTGGGAGACAAGGGTGACCAGTTGTTCTTCCAGCAAAGAGGTTGAAATCGCCAGTTTGTCCCGGGCGAGGCCAAGATCCTTGTTTTTGGTTTTGAGTGCGACCTGAAATTCCTTGATCGCCAGTTTGGCTTGCTCAACCTGCCGCTCCAGAACGATCTTGCTGCTTTTCAGTTCGCTGCGGCGCGATTCAAGATTATTGATTTCGGCTGCGGCCAGTGCGGGCTGGCGATCGGCCTCCGCTTGCGGCAAAACGATTTTGGCACCAGTGGCCTCCGCTTCGAGGCGCGCACGAGTGAGGATAAAGCCATCCAGCGCACCCAGTAATTCTTCGCGGTTGATGCCTGAGCTGGCCAGATCGATCTGGATCAGCGGATCATCCTTTTTCACGGCGTCGCCATCGCGGACGTAAAATTCCTTGATGATCCCGCCCTCAAGATGCTGGATAACCCGGACCTGGCTTTGCGGTACGACCGAGCCCAGCGAGACGGCGTATTCCGGCAGGGTGACAAAATAGGTCCAGATCATCACCGTCGACAGCAGGATCATGATCGCCCAGACCAGGGCGCGGCTGACCTTGATCGGGTTGTCCCGAACAAGTTGCTCCAGCGGTGCTGCGGTATCTGCGGTATCTGCGGTTATTTCCGACATGATCCTGTGACTGAACTATCCAAAATACCGGGCGTCCTGATCACGCCTGGTGTTGATAAATCTGCGGTGTCGCGTTTGTGCCGAGCAAGTGAGGCAGCACATCAAGCGGACGACCACTGCGAACAATACGACCTTTTTGCATGACCAGAACCTGCTTGCATCGTGACAGCACGCCCGGTGAATGACTGATCACCATTATAGTGTGATCCTGAGCCAGGTTTTCAAGCGTTTGCATCAATTCAATTTCGCCTTCGCGATCAAGATTTGATGAAGGCTCGTCCAGCAAAAGCACGGGTGGGTCGCCCAACATGGCGCGGGCTATGGACAAACGCTGGCGCATACCGCCGGAAAGCCGCGCACCGGCCTCGCCAATATCTGTGGCATAGCCGTCGGGGAAATCGATCACAAGATCGTGCAGTCCCGATAATTTGGCGGCCTCGACCAGTTCATCATCCGTGGCGTCGGGGTGGCCCTTGACCAGATTGTCGCGGATGGTGCCGGTAAACAGGAAGGTCTCCTGCGGCACATAGCCGATCCAGTCGGCCATTTCCTGGCGGGTAAACTGATTGATATCAGCGCCATCAAGCAGCACGCGACCCTGGGTCGGGCGATAGAGGCCCTGAATAAGCTTGATCAGTGTCGTCTTGCCGGAGCCGTTGGTGCCGACAACGGCGATGACGCCACCAGGCTCGACCTGCAGACGCACGCCGTTGATGATCGCTGCACCCTCTTGCGAATACTGGAAGTGCACGTGTTCGAGGTTGATCCGGCCGCCGGCGCGTTCATGGCGAATGCCGATTTCATGGCGCTCCTGCGGCATGGCGAAGGCTTCGCTCAACCGGTCCCGGGCCTGACGATAGCCTGCATATGCACGCCACGAGCCAACGAGCTGGTTGAAAGGGCCGATCACTTTATTGGCCAGCATGTTGGCGGCAATCAATGCGCCCATCGACATGTCTTTTTCGATAATGGCAATGGCACCGAACGACGTCATTAGCACGGTGGCGAAGGCGGCAAGGCCGGTACCGAGATTCTGGTATTTGTCGGAGCGCGTGCCGCGCATGATCGAACGCTTGATGGTGTCGGCCTGACGATCTTCCCACAGGGGCGCGATATCATTTTCCAGCGCCAGGGCCTTGACCGTATTGCGCCCGGCGATGACTTCGGCCATCAGGGTATCGCGGCTGAAACCGGCTTTACGTTCCTCCCCGCTGGCAGCACTGACCGACGCTGCGGAACGCCAGGCCAGCAGCACAAAGGTCGGCAGGATCAAAAGCAGGACCCAGATAATCGGTGCCGCGATGACATAGACAACGCCGATAAACAAAACCGCAAACGGCAGGTCGACGACGAGCAGGGCGCTGGGACCGGACCAGGTGTTTCGCACCGTATCTACATCGCGGAACAAGGCATGCCAGAACGCCGACGTGCGTGCTTCAAGCTGGGACAGCGGTACATTCATCAGCTTGGTGAAGAGCTGGCGACCGACATGGACATCAATGTTGAGTGCCGAGCGCTGCATCAAACGGGAGCGCGACTGTCGCAGGATGTAATCGAAACCGAAGACAAAAGCCATGCCGATGCCCAGCCCCTGCAAGGTGCTGAGATTGCCGGAATTGACCACGCGATCATAGATTTGCAGGGTGAAGACCGGGACCGCGAGCGCGAGCACGTTGATGAACATCGAGATAACGGCGATCTCGCGGTACATCGGCATCAGTTGCGCTTTGATCGGCTTGAGCCAATCTCTGGACGGCTTGTCGGTCATCGGTTCTTTCAGGTCCTCACGTTCTTGAGGGTAGAAAAGTCTATAAAGGTCAAAACTTTATTAAAGAAACTGCAGCTTTTGCTCGAACATGAGTGAAGCGCATATTTGTTAACGAAGGTTAAAGAGCAACACATCAAATATCGGTCAAAATGGACCGTCTTTGCGACTGTCGACCTGTTTCGCCCATAATTACGGCGAAATCAGGGAAGAATTGCCAAAACATCTTCCGGCGGGCGGCCAATTGCCGCCTTGCCATTGCTTAAAACCACGGGCCGTTCGATCAGGATCGGATTTTGAACCATGGCCTCGATCAGTTCGGCCCGGCCCAGCTTGTCGGCCCCGAGATCATTGTCGGCATAGGCCTGTTCTTTTTTGCGCATGAAATCGCGCGGCTGAAGGGCCAGCAAGTCAAGGATACGGCCCAGTTCCGCGACGCTCGGTGGCGTTTGCAGGTACTCGATAACCTCAGGCTCCAGGCCGCGCTCCTCCAGCATTGCCAGCGTCTGGCGCGACTTGCTGCAGCGCGGATTATGGTAAATCGTAACCTGGCCATTCTTCGATGACATACTCTGGCGCATCCCTTGTTGATATTGCGTGCGGCACCCACGACCGCCCAGCCATAAAAGATAGCCCAATCAACCCGAAAGAGTCGACTCAAGCCGAATGACCGGATGTTTCGGAAATGCCTTGACCGTTCGCGATGAATAATTTTGCCGGAACCGCAAGTAGTGTAATCTCGCGGCTATTATGAAGATCAATTGCACCGCCCGTTCCCTGCTGTTCGCTCTCGCTCTTGTTTTGTCGGCCTTTGCCGGGCTGTCGTCGCCACTGCTGGCGGCGGATGAGACGAGCGCTTCAGAAGCTGCTGGTGACGCCAAAGTCAGTCCTGAAAATATTGAGGAGCTGATCCGCAAGCTCGATGACCCGGAGCGGCGCGCCCGGCTGATCGATGACTTGCGCGCCCTGATGGCGGCGATCAAGGGCCCCGAAGAAGAAGTTGAACAGGCACCCGACTTATTGTCAGCAGCCCTGGAAGGCCTGGCGGACCGGATTGCCGACGTCGGCACCGACGTTGCCGGCATTGTGCAAAACGCCGGGGACCCCGGCATTATTGCCAACTGGTTTCTGCAGCAGGTTCAGGTCGCGGATCGGCGCAGCCTGTGGTTCAGCATTCTGATTTTTCTCGGCGCCGTGATCGCGGCAGGTTTTGTCGTATCTTTTGTCCTGTCACGGGCGCTGGCGGGCGTCAGGCGCAATATCGAACAACGCGATCGCACAATCCTCGTGGTGCGGGCACCACTTCTGCTGGCACGCACTGTGATCGATATCCTGCCGCTGATTGGTTTCACGGCCGCGGGCTATGTTGTGCTGGCACTGGGTGGACCCGGTCGCGTTGTTGATGGCGTTGTGCTCTCCGCTGTCCATGCCGTGGTTGTGGCCCTTGCGATGGTCGCTCTCGCCCGCATGGTCTTCACGCCGTTCAGTCCGTCGCTTCGCCTGTTCCCGATGCCTGACGGTACGGCGGCCTATGCTTTCATCTGGTCGAAACGCCTGATCAATATTCCGGTCTACGGATTTTTTATCGCCCAGATTGCCCTGACACTTGGGCTGCCAAACGGTGGTTATGCCACGGTGATCAAGATCATCGGGTTGACCGAAGCCCTGCTGTTACTGGTGCTGATTACCCAGGTGCGGGATGCCGTGGCCGCCACGCTGAAGGGCCAGCCCGACGAGGACGGGGCCATGGCCGTGATCACCGGTTTGCGCCGCCGGGGCGCGGATTACTGGCATATTCTCGCAAGCCTGTACGTCGCCATCGCCTTCCTGATCTGGGCCTTCGAGATCGAGGGCGGCTTTGCCTATGTTGCGACCGGCACCGTCGGCACGGCAGCCGCGATCCTCGTGGCCTGGGGTGGCAAGGTTTTGGCCGACATGGGATTGAACCGGATCTTCCTCGTTTCGGATGAGCTGAAAGGCCGCTATCCCGTGATCGCTGTCCGGGCCAACCGCTACCTGCCGCTGGCGCGTCGCATCGCCAACGCCGTGATCTATATCGCGGCCTTTTTGCTGGTGCTGCAAGCCTGGCAGTTCAACGTCGGCGACTGGCTGGTCAGCGATGTTGGCCGACTGGTTGTCTCACGCACCATCAAGATATTCTTTGTGCTCGCCTTCGCCCTGATTGTCTGGGAGATCGCCAATACGATGATCACGGTCTATCTCGAAAAGACCGATGACGACGGCACCCAGGTCGTGCGCAGTGCCCGGGCCCGGACCTTGCTGCCGCTCGCCCGCAACGCCCTCTTTGTGATTATCCTGACCATGGCCCTGCTGACGACGCTGAGCGAATTCGGCGTCAACATCGGCCCTTTGCTGGCTGGTGCCGGTGTCATTGGTCTGGCGATTGGTTTCGGGGCCCAGACCCTGGTCAAGGATATCATCACCGGAGCCTTCATTTTGTTCGAGGATTCGATTTCGGTCGGTGACTACGTCACGGTTGGTGGACTGTCGGGCACTGTCGAGGGCATGACCATCCGTACCATCCGCCTGCGGGATTCGCGGGGCACCGTCCACACCGTGCCGTTCAGCGCCGTCGATACCGTGACCAACATGACCAAGGACTTTGCCTATCATATTGCCGAAGTCGGGGTAGCCTATCGCGAGGACGTCGACGAGGTCGCCGAGTTGATGCGCGAGATCGGCGAGGAATTGCGAAACGATCCCGACATCGGCGGCGATATTCTCGAACCCATCACCATAGATGGCGTTGACAGTCTGGCCGACAGCGCCGTCGTCGTCCGGGCCCGGCTGAAAACCGTGCCGGGCAGCCAGTGGCGGATCAAGCGCGCCTTCAACGGACTGGTCAAGAAGCGTTTTGATGAACGCGGTATCGAAATTCCCTACCCGCACCAGACGATTTACTTTGGCGAAGACAAGGACGGTCAGGCACCACCGCTGCAGGTCTCCGGGGTCAAGGAAATGCTGCGCAAAGTCTCAACCGAACCCCCCGCGTCACCCACAGCGTCGAAGCCCGCCGGGCCTGTTGCACCATCGTCCAGGCAGCACCGGGATGCCGATGCAGACGGGGACGGCGGAGATGGCGGCCTGTAACAAGGGTCAGGTTCGGCTTGCTGCCGGACCGACAACGCCCTAAAAGACTTCTTCCCCGTCCTGTTGAGGCTTTTCCATGTCCGACAACCACCTGAACCCACACCCGTTGGCCGTTCGCGATATTGGCACAGTCAACTGGCTTGGATTCTGGACACTGTATTCAAAGGAAGTTCAACGCTTCGCCAAGGTGTGGGGCCAGACGATATTTGCCCCGATGATTACCTCACTATTGTTTCTGGCAATATTTTCGCTGGCGCTGGGCGGCGCCGTGCGCACGGTTGGTGATATGCCGTTCCTGCAGTTTTTGGCGCCGGGGCTGGTGATGATGGCAATTGTGCAGAATTCCTTCACCAATACTGCATCGTCACTGATGGTGGCAAAAATACAGGGCGTGATCGTCGATGTGCTGATGCCGCCGCTGTCGTCGGCCGAGCTTGTGCTGGCTTTTGCCCTTGGTGGCATGACACGCGGACTGGTCGTCGGAGCCTCGGTGACCATCGCTATGTCATTTTTTGCCCCGATGGAAATTGTGCATTTCTGGGCGGTTATCTTTTTTGCCGTCACCGGCGCACTGACATTGTCACTGGCGGGGCTGATCGCCGGGGTCTGGGCGGAAAAATTTGATCGCATGGCGGTCATTCAGAACTTTATTATTACGCCGCTGGCCTTTTTGTCCGGCACCTTTTACTCGGTCGAGCGCCTGCCGGGGATCTGGTACACCTTCAGCCAGATCGATCCGTTTTTTTACATGATCGATGGCTTTCGCTACGGCTTCATCGGAAATTCCGACAGCTCGCCGCTGGTCGGGGCCGTGGTCATGATTGGTATCAATGTCGCGCTCGGCACCATCGCCTATCAAATGTTTGCCCGGGGCTACAAGATAAAGTCCTGATCCGGTGCCCATCATCGGACGTTGACAGATGGCGGTCGGAAAATCATACTGCGCCGCTTTCCCGAAGGTTGTACCAGGCTTGGCGTCGCGTTGCGGCGGATTTCAGTGTTTCCGGGCCCTTATGAGTTGGAGAAAGCCGTGATCTCAGAAGTAATGCCGACATACGGGCGCGTTGACGTCGCCTTTGAACGAGGTGAAGGTCCCTATTTGTTTGACGACAAGGGCGAGCGCTATCTCGATTTTGTCTCAGGCATCGCCGTGACCTCGCTGGGCCACGCCCATCCGCATGTCGTGGCGGCGCTGACCGAACAGGCTGGCAAGCTCTGGCATACCTCCAACCTCTATCGCATTCCCGGCCAGGAACGCCTGGCTCAACGGCTGATCGAAAACTCGTTTGCCGATACGGCGTTCTTTTGCAATTCGGGTGCGGAAGCGCTTGAGGCCACGATCAAGCTGATCCGTAAATATCATTCGTTCAACGGCGCGCCCGAACGCTATCGCATCATCACGGTCGAAGGTGCCTTTCATGGTCGCACGCTGGCCACCCTGGCGGCGGGCGGACAGGAAAAACATCTCGAAGGATTTGGCCCCGTGGTCCAGGGCTTTGACCAGGTACCGTCCGGCGATATCGACGCCATGAAGGCTGCGATTGGCCCGGAAACCGCCGGTATTCTGATTGAGGCCGTGCAGGGCGAAGGCGGAGTCAATGTCATGGAGCCCAATTATTTCCGGGCCCTGCGCCAGCTTGCCGACGCAGAAGGCATCCTGCTGGGCTTCGATGAAGTTCAAACCGGCATGGGTCGAACCGGCACACTGTTCGCCTATGAATGGGAAGGCGTTGAGCCCGACGTCATGTCACTGGCCAAGGCGCTGGGCAACGGCATGCCGATCGGTGCCTGTCTGGCGACGGAAAAAGCCGCCGCCGGTATGACAGCCGGCACACACGGCTCGACCTTCGGCGGCAACTTCCTGTCAGTTGCGGCAGCCAATGCCGTGCTGGATGTGATGCTGGAAGATGGTTTTTTTGATCACGTTCAACGCATGTCCGGATTACTTAAACAACGCCTGATGGGACTGGCGGATCAACATTCTGATGTGCTTGAGGAAATCCGTGGCCAGGGCCTGTTGATCGGCATGAAATGCAAGCTGAGCAATCTCGATCTGGTTGATGCCTTGCGGGACGAAGGCGTGCTGACGGTTGGCGCCGGCGATAACGTTGTCCGCCTTATTCCACCGCTGAATATTGATGAGACCCAGGTTGAGGAAGCATTGGCGGCACTTGATCGTGCCTGCACGACCTTGTCCGCCAGGGCCAAAGGTGACTAGTTCGTCATGACTGCGCCCAGGCATTTTCTTGATATCCATGCGCTCGACGCCACCTCGTTGCGCGATATTCTCGACCGTGCTGGCGAGTTGAAATCGGCCCGCGCCGGCAAGGCCAGAGGCATCGTCGATGACGGCCGCCCGCTGGATGGTCGAATTCTGGCGATGATTTTTGAGAAATCCTCGACCCGGACGCGGGTGTCGTTTGAAGTCGGTATTCGCCAGCTTGGTGGTACGGCGCTGATGCTGTCGGGCCGTGATACCCAGCTTGGCCGGGGCGAAACGATTGCCGATACGGCGCGTGTGCTGTCGCGCTATGTCGATGCCATTATGATCCGCACTACGGCCCATCAGAATCTGCTGGAGCTTGCCGACTATGCCAGCGTGCCGGTTATCAACGGTTTGACGGACGACACGCACCCCTGTCAGGTCATGGCAGATGTGATGACGTTTGAAGAGCATTCGGGCGCGATTGCAGGCAGGACCGTCACCTGGTGTGGGGATGGCAATAATATGGCGGTGTCGTGGATTCACGCGGCCGTGCGGCTTGGTTTTGAATTACGTCTCGCCTGTCCCGATCAACTGAAGCCACCTGCCGAAGTGCTGGACTGGGCGGCGGCTGAAGGCGGCAAGATCATCCTGACCGAAGATGTCGATGTGGCGGTTGAGGGCAGTGATTGTGTGATCGCCGATACCTGGGTCTCGATGGGCGATGATCAGGCCGAAGTCCGGCACAATTTGTTGAAACCCTATCAGGTCAACGAAGCCCTGATGGCGCGCGCGAAAGACGATGCGATCTTCATGCATTGCCTGCCTGCACATCGCAATGAAGAGGTGACGGACGCCGTGATGGACGGACCACAGTCTGTGATCTGGGACGAAGCCGAAAACCGCCTGCACGCACAAAAGGGCATCCTCGCCTGGTGTTTCGGTAAATGACGGATAGTCCTTCGGCACAGGCGGCCAGTCAGGGCCGCAGTGATGACATCATATTGCCCTTCCGCATCGAAAATGCAGACGTGCGCGGCAGACTGGTTCGCCTCGGACCGGCGATCGACACCATCCTGTCGGCCCACGATTATCCCGAAGAAGTCGCGGTGCTGCTCGGTGAAGCCCTGTCACTGGCCGCCGTCATGGCAGGTACGTTCAAGTTCGAAGGACGATACACCCTGCAGACGTCAGGCGATGGGCCGATCCTGATGATGATCGCTGATTTTTCAACCAGCGGAGCCTTGCGCGGCTATGCGCGCTACGACGATGAAGCGCTGGCTGCTGCGTCTGACAAATCTGCTGCCGTTGTGCCGCGCCTGCTGGGCAACGGATTACTGGCCTTTACCGTTGATCAGGGCGCAGACATGGAAAGCTATCAGGGTGTTGTGCGCCTCGAAGGAGCTACGCTTGCCGATTGTGCGCACGCCTACCTGCGCCAGTCCGAACAACTGGGCGCAGCGGTTCGATTGCAGGTCGCGCGGACCGATACCGGCTGGCGCGCTGGCGCCATAATGCTGGAACAACTCGCCGGTACACCGGAAGACGGGCGCAGCGCCGAGGACGTTGAGGATAACTGGCGTCGGGCCGTAGCCCTTTTGAGCAGTGTCCAGAACGATGAATTGCTCGACGCCGATCTGGCCGGCGGTTCCCTGCTGTACCGGTTATTTAATGAAGACGGCGTGCGGGTGTTCGATGCGACCGACCTTGAGGCGAAATGCCGGTGCAGCCGCGAGCGTATGGTCAATGTACTGGCCTCGTTCAATCCGGACGAACTCACCGATATGATCATCGACGACAAAATCTCCTCGACCTGTCAGTTCTGCAATGCCGAATATGTCTTTACGCCCGCCGAAATCGCCGTGATTGCGGCTCAGTCCACAGATGACAGCAATGATAACAGCAATGATGACAGCAATAATGACGGCGCTACTTGAAAGCCGGACCAACATTGTCCATCTTTGCAGCATGAAGAATTTCAAAAACTTTCGCGTTGTCCTGGCCGCCCTGGCCGCGACGACTTTGCTGGCTGCCTGCGAGACGCCGACGCGCGTCCCGTCTTATCCGGAAATTACCTGGACGCACGTTGCGCCCATGACTTTCGATGTCGGCAAAATCGAGATCGTCGACAAGTATCAGGCACCACTAAAATCGCCGAACGTTGAACATGAATTCCCCATTGTGCCCGAACAATCGATCAAGCGCTGGGTATCGGATCGGCTGGGCACCACTGGCGGGCCGAGAACACTGCGTATTACCATTCGCAATGCCAGCGTCGTCGGCAAGTCGCTCAAGGTCAAGGACGGTGTCGAAGGCTTGTTCTACAAGGAACAGGCGGCGCGCTATACCGGCAATCTTGATGTGCTGGTTGAGGTGCGAAGCGAACGAGGCTTTATGGAATCAGCGGCCGAGGCCCGGGTCAAGCGCTCTCGATCCGTGCCCGAGGAAACCTCCCCCAATGATCTAGATCAAATCTTTTTTGAGTTGACCGTCGCCATGATGAAGGACCTCGACCGTACACTGGAAGCCAATATTCGAAAGCACATGGCGCGCGACCTGAAATAGGTGGCCCTAGATATCGGGGCGGTGACCGCCGAGGACGGCGAACATGCCGTTCTTGTAATGCACATCGACATCGAGAAAACCGGAATTGCGCAACCATTCCAGATGCTCGTTCAGTGTCGAATGATGATCCTCCGCCCGGCTTGATATGGTCCGCTCGATCTCGGCCTCCGACGCGCCCAGAGCCCGGACCTCCCTGGCCCAGATCTCTTCATAGTGCTCAAAGGTTGGTGCGGTCGGGCCGTGCAGCCGGTCGGCCGTAATCAGTGTGCCCAGCCGGTTCAGGGCATAATAGATCGAACGATAAAGCGTGCGTTTGTCGAGATCACTGATGTGATGCAGGGTCAGCGCCGAGATCACAACGTCGAACTCGCCAGGCGGATCGGTTCGGGCGAAATCGGCCTCGACCAATGTCAACCGTTCAGTTTGGGCCGCCAGGCGATCCCTGGCCTGATCGAGTTTGTCGGCGACAACATCGACCAGCGTCAGTCGTGCGCCGGGGAATTGTCGCAGTAACAGTGCCGCCAGCAACCCGCTGCCAGCACCCAGGTTCAAAACGTTGAATTCATCTTCAGGGGCGAAGGGCAAGGCGCGCAGGATTGCGCCGTAAAATTCGTCAAAACAAGGGATTAACAAACGATGGGCCCGATCATCGTCGGTGGCACAGGCTTCAAATGCTTCGCAAATATCCATGCCTGATATTAACTGCGCGACAGGTGATCCATCAATCGCTTCATGAACCCGGCGCATTCCTCGATCTGGGAAAGTTCAACAAATTCGTTCGGCTTGTGCGCCTGCATGATATCGCCGGGCCCGCAGACGACGGTCGGAATGCCCGCCCCCTGGAAGATACCGGCCTCGGTGCCATAGGCTGCAGTATAAGTCTGGTTGCTGCCGACGAGGGCGAGCACGAGAGTTTCAGCAGGCGATCCGTCTTCGGGGAACAGGCCTTTGACCTGGCCCGTTTGCACGGTGAAAATATCGGCGTCGGCATGGACTTCGCGCATGCGCGGCAGCACTTCATTTTCGGCATAATCGCTAAATCGCTTGAGCAGCACTGTCGGGTCATCGTCAGGAATGTCTCTGAATTCCCAGTGAAAAGTGCATTCTTTCGGGATGATGTTGGTCGCCGTACCGCCGTTGATCACACCGACCTGGATGCTGGTATAGGGCGGATCGAAGTCGCTGTCGGGGTCGGCGTTTGCTTTCATTTCATCGGCCATTTTGCCGAGATAACTGATCAGGTCGGCGGCGTGCATGATAGCGCTGACGCCGAGATGGGTGGCACTTGAATGCGCTTCAAGGCCGGTGACCGTGGTGCGAAAGGCGTTGATGCCCTTGTGCGCATTGACCACCCGCATGTTGGTCGGCTCGCCAACGATGACAGCCATCGGGCGGGCCCCCGGGATCGTCACATTGGGCACCAGACCGTGGGCCCCGATGCAGCCGACTTCCTCGTCATACGACAATGCGAGATGGATCGGCACCGTCAGGTCGCGTTGCATGAATTCCGGCACCATGGCCAGCGCAATGGCGATAAATCCCTTCATGTCCGCCGTGCCGCGACCATAGAGCCGACCATCGGCCTGATGAACGTTGAAGGGTTCAGTATCCCAGTCCTGACCATCGACGGGCACAACATCGGTATGGCCCGACAACACAATGCCGCCGTCGCGCTTCTCGCCCAGCGTGGCATAAAGATTGGCCTTGGTTTTATCGTCGTTGTGGACCAGGTCGGCGGTTACGCCATGATGCGCCAGATAGTCCCGGACAAAATGAATGAGTTCGAGGTTTGAATTGCGGCTGGTGGTATCGAAGGCGACAAGGCGTTCGATCATGGTGACGGGCGTATAGGAATTTTGGGGCATGGGATCCGGAATAATGAGTGTTTGGAGCGGTTTGGCGAGGGCAGCGCGTCAAAATACATGCCCAATGGGGGTGCGTCTACTCGCGTCTAGGCAGATCGAAAGGCCAGGACTTTACTTGATTTGCCTCAAGGGAAGACTTATATGAAAGTTATGGTTCAAACGAACGACCTAATTAATGCAGCCGGTACGGCGACACCCGGCAAGGCCAAAAAACCGAAGGCAATGCGCGTCGGCAGGCCGCGCCGGGGTGACTCTGCCGAAGGCCGGGACCGTCTGCTGAAGGCAGCGACCCGAATGTTCGCCGACAAGGGCCTCGATGGTGTCTCGACACGCGAATTGGCAGCCGAAGCCGGAGTCAATCTCTCAGCCATTACCTATCACTTCGGCGGCAAGGAAAAGCTCTACAAAGCAGCCTTGCAAAACGTCATCGACCTGCTCGCCCCCAGGCGCCAGCAAGTCATTGACGCCCTCGGCGCATCGGTGCGCGCGGCAAAAGGCGACCCCGCTTTGCTGTCCGGAGTCTGCGCCAATCTCGTTCGCGCCATGTTCACGGCGCTGACAAATCCTGAATTTCCCATGGAGCCAGCGCGCTTGCTGGTCCGCGAACTTCATCAGCCGACAAAGGAGCTGGAGTTCGTCATGGAGGGCCACATCAATCCCGTCCAGGACGCCATCACCGGTTTTGTCGCGGCGGCAACCGGCCAGAGTGCTGACGATGAGGATGCCAAACTGCTGGGCCTTGCCGTCACCAACCAGGTGCTGATGCCCAGTTTGATGCGCCCGGTCATTCAGGCGCGCCTGGGTTGGCAGCAGTTCACGCCGGCCCGAACGGACAAGATCATCAACGCAACCATTCTGAATGTTCTGCGTATCTTGCAGCTCCCCGAAACCGGGACCGAAGATTAAAACCCCAATCTGACAGGCAGGTAACAAAATGCGGCCCATCTTCAAAGCAATTCTGCCCATCGGTGTTGTGGTAATCGCCGGTCTGACGACGGCATATCTTGTCAAAACAAAGCCGGTGATAACGCCGGAAGCGCCCACCGAACATATCTGGACGGTCGCCGCGTCGACCGTTGAAATTGCCGATATGGCACCCAAACTTGCACTCTTCGGCCAGGTCGTCTCAGGCCGGGAAACCGAATTGCGCGCACTCGTCTCCGGGCCCATTGTCAGCACGGGCGACAATTTCCACGAAGGCGGAACGGTCAGCGCCGGGGAACTGCTGGTGGCGATTGATCCGTTTGACTATCAGGCGGCACTCGATGAGCGCCGGGCCCAGATGGCGGAGGCCGAAGCTCGCAAGGCTGAAATTCAGGCGCGACTCAAATCGGAACGTGATGCCCTCAAACAGGACGACGCCCAGCTCGATCTAACCATGCGCGATCTCAAACGCATTCAGGACTTGCGCAAAAAGGGCACGGTCTCGGAGAAGCGCCTTGATGATTCGCGCGTCGCCGAAAGCCGCCAGATGCAAACCGTCTCGACACGCAAAAGCTCCGTCGCGGCGATGACGGCTCAGCTCAGACAGCAGGGTTCAATTATCGATCGCCTTGCTGTCGGTGTGCGGCGCGCCAAACGGGATTTGAAACGTACAAAACTGAAAGCGCCGTTCGACGGCTATTTGCTGGACAAGGCCGCCGAGGTTGGCAAGCGCCTGTCGCCAAATGATCGCATTGTGCGACTGGTCGATGCCAAACGACTGGAGGCAAAGGTACAGGTCTCCGATCACCAGTATGGCCGTCTCGTCGCCGGCGGCGGAATCGCCGGACGGGCCGCCAGGCTGAGCTGGCGGGCGGGCGACAAAGTGTTTGAATACGACGCCGTGGTCGAGCGCGCCGGGGCCAAGATCGATGCCTCCAGTGGCGGGGTTAACCTTTATGCCCGGATCATTGGCGCCGGCATTGATCAGCCCTTGCGGCCCGGAGCCTTCGTCGAAATCAGTCTCAGTGATCACACTTATCCTGCGGTCGCGCGGTTAAATGAAAACGCCTTGTATGGCGACAAGGTCTACGTCGTGGTCGAGGGCCGACTGGTGGCGCGCAAGGTCGATGTCGTCGGGCGCGTCGGCAATGATGTGCTGGTGCGCGGGGGCCTGAAAACCGGTGATCAGGCCGTGACGACGCGGTTCGCCCAGATCGGGCCGGGCCTGCGGGTGGAGGTGCGATAGTCATGTTTCTCAAGGAACTGATCGGCGTTTTTGTCCGCCATCGCAACGCCTCGAATTTGCTCATGTTGATTATGATCGGCATCGGCTTTTTTTCACTGAGCAAGATCAATACCCAGTTTTTTCCCAATATCGGACTTGATGTTATCGCCATTTCGGTGTCGTGGCCCGGGGCTTCGGCGGAGGATGTTGAAGGCAACATCATCCTGGCGATTGAACCTGAAGTCCGCTTCGTCGATTCGGTCAAGCGGGTGACCTCGTCTGCCAGCGAAGGCTTTGCCTCCGTCGTCGTCGAGTTTGTCGCCGGGGCCGACATGCAGGCGGCGTTATCCAACATCGATTCCGCCATTGGCCGGATCACGACGTTGCCTGAAGACAGCGAGCGTCCCGTGATCAACAAGGTCGTGCGCTATGACAGCATTTCACGCATGTCGCTCTCGGGGCCGTTCAGTGAGAAAGCGCTCAAGACACTGGCCAAACGCGTGCGCGACGACTTGCTCGACCGCGGCATCGCCAAGGTTGATCTGACCGGCGCGCGAGATGAGGAAATCTGGGTAGAAGTTGACGCGAGGAATTTGCGCCGTCTCGACATGACGCTCGGCGATATCGGCAACCGCATTCGCAACTCGTCTCAGGATATGCCGTCAGGCACCATGGAAGGTGAGTTTGAATCGCAAATTCGAAGTCTCGGCCTCGCGACTTCGGCGGATGGTATCGCTGATATCGAAGTACGTGCCCTCGATAACGGCCAAAAAATTTCGTTGCGTGATATTGCCAGGATCAGCGATACCTTTGATTCCAACGACATTATCGCCTTGCAGGACGGTAGCCCGGCGATTGGCTTGCAAATCCTGCGGGCGACCAGTGCCGACGCCCTCGAACAATCCGAAATTGTCGACAAATATCTCGCGGAATTGCGCCCGACGCTGCCACCTGGCCTGAAACTGAAATACTACGATGTGCGCGCCGGCTACATCCAGGACCGGATCAATCTGCTGCTGCGCAACGGTGCCAGCGGCCTGGTGCTGGTGCTTGGTGTCCTGTTCCTTTTTCTCTCTACCCGCCTTGCCTTCTGGGTCGCGGTCGGCATTCCCGTTGCCATGATGGCGACCATGGGGGCCATGCTGTTCAGCGGCCAGTCGATCAATATGATCAGCCTCTTTGCCCTGATTATGACGCTGGGCATTATTGTTGATGATGCCATTGTCGTTGGTGAACACGCAGCTACGCGGCGGGCAAAAGGCATGGGGGCCATCGATGCCGCCGAGACCGGTGCCATACGCATGCTGGCACCTGTTTTGTCGTCCTCGATGACGACAATTGCCGCCTTCCTGCCGATCTTCATGATCTCCGATGTCATCGGCCAGGTGATTTCGGCCATCCCGTTTGTTGTCATCGCCGTCCTGGTTGCCAGTCTGATCGAATGCTTTCTGGTGCTGCCCGGACATTTACGCGATGCGTTGCCGAAACAGGGAGAAGAGAGCTCCGGTTTCAGGCTGTGGTTCGATACCAAATTCAATTCATTCCGCGACGGCGCATTCCAGCGCTTCGTCCGGCTTTGTCTGCGCTGGCGTTATGTGACAATCGCCAGCGCCGTGGCCTTCCTTATCCTCAGCATTGGCATTATTGCCGGGGGCCGCGTCGGCTTCAGTTTTTTCCCATCGCCCGAAGGCGACACGATTTTTGCCAATGTGATCTTTTCGCCCGGCAGCCCGCGCAGCCAGACCGAACGCATGATCCGCGATCTCGAAGAAGCACTTGATCGGGCCGAAGCCAAAGTCACCGACGGGCAGGGCGGACTGGTCAAGGCCAGATTCTCAAAAGTCGGTGCCTCACAGGCCCGCGAATTTGAATCGCGCTCGGGCGATCATCTCGGCGGCATTCATGTCGAACTGGTACCGGCCGATTTCCGCACCATCCTGACGTCTGAATTTATTGAGGCGTGGCGGGCCGAAGTTGTGCCCATCCCCGGCATCGACAGGGTGTCGCTGTCAGCCCCGGCCCAGGGCCCGCCGGGCCGCGAAATTGATATTCGATTGACCCGGGGATCAACCGCGACGCTGAAGGAGGCGGCCAAAGAGGTCAGGGCGCTGCTCAGCCGTTATCCCGGCATCAGCGATGTCGAAGACAACCTGCCCTATGGCAAGCGCGAAGTAATCCTGAAAGTCACGCCGCGCGGTCATGCGCTGGGCTTCACCACACAAAGTGTCGGACGACAGGTGCGGGACGCCTTCGAGGGCCGCATTGCCAAACGCTTCGCCCGGGGCGATGAGGAAATCCTGGTTCGGGTTCAGTACCCGAGAGGCGCTGTCGGTGGCGGCACCTTGCGCAGTCTTTACCTGCGGGGTCCCGGCGGTGCCGAAGTGCCGTTGAGCGAAATCGTCGAGGTTCGGGAAAGCCGGGGCTTCGCCCGTATCCGCCGCGAGGACGGTTCACGTGAAGTCGCTGTGGTGGCCGAAGTCGATGAAAACGTGACCAGTTCCAGTGAAACCCTGACGGCGCTGGAAGAGGGCGGCCTGAAGGAAATCACCGCTCGCTGGGGTGTGCAGTACGCTTTCAAGGGCAAGTCCGAGGAACAGAATCGCACGCTTGCCGACATGCGACTGGGTGCCCAGATGGGCCTCGTTGCAATCTACATTATTCTGGCCTGGGTTTTTGCCAGTTACTCACTGCCCTTCATCGTCATGGCGATCATTCCCTTTGGCCTCGTGGGCGCGGTGATCGGTCACTTGTTGCTGGGCTTTAATCTCAGCATTCTCAGCATGATCTCACTGCTTGGTCTGGCCGGCATACTCGTCAATAACTCGATCATTCTGGTCAGCGTTATCGAGGAGCGTCTGGCTGATGGCCAGGTTTATGAAGATGCTATCGTCGGTGGGGCGCAGGATCGATTGCGCGCCGTCTTGCTGACCTCGTTGACGACAATTGGTGGCCTTTTGCCCTTGTTGTTCGAGACCAGCTTGCAGGCACGCTTTCTTATCCCGATGGCGATCACTATTGTCTTTGGTCTGGCGGTGGCAACCTTGCTGGTCCTGCTCGTGGTGCCGGCCTTGCTCGGCATCCGCCATGACGTCGGGCAGTTGTTACGCTCGCCAAAACGCCGGCGTGAACAATACAAGGACGGTAAAAAGCTCCAGCCGTCCCAGTAACATCCCGGCGCACAACACCCACTTGGCGGCGTCGGGCAGGGCGGTGAAAGTGCCGGCCGGTCCGATAATGTCACCAAGCGCCGGGCCGACGTTGGCGATGGCGGTAGCGGCACCTGATACGGCTGTGACGAAGTCGAGCCCGATCAGGGTCAGCGCCAGCGAGAGCACACCAAAGGTCAGGGCAAACAAAAAGAAGAAACTCATGACTGCGTCGATCACTGATTCCGGCAGTGGTTTGCGATTGTAGAGCGGTGAGAACACGCCATGCGGCTGCCATAATTTGCGAAATTGTATGCGGGCCGTGGCGAACAGGACCTGATAGCGGAAAATCTTGATCCCGCACGAGGTCGAGCCGGCACAGCCGCCGATAAACATGAAGAAAAAGAACGCCGTCACCGGCAGCGCACCCCAGGCATTGTAATCCGCTGTGGCATAACCCGTGCCGGTGATGATCGAAATCACATTAAAGGCCGACAGGCGCAGGGCTGAGCCAAAAGCCAGATCGCTGTGCAGGGTTTGCCAGGCGACAATCAGCACGATGGCGGCGGCGACAATGGTGAAAAACCACTGCACCTGGGTGTCCTGCCACAATTCGTTAGGGCGACCCCGCATGGCGGCGAGGTAAAGCACGAAGGGCAGACTGCCGAGCAACATAAAGAGGATAACAATCCAGTCGATCACGCCGGAATCGAAGTGGCCGATCGAGCCGTCCGAAGTCGAAAATCCACCAGTGGCAATCGTCGTCATGCTGTGGGCGACGGCTTCGAACGGCGTCATGCCGGCGGCCCACATGGCGATGGCGCACAACACCGTCAGGACAAAATAAATGATGGCGATGGCCGCCGATATCTGTGCGACACGCGGGAACGCCTTGTCCGAGGTGTCAGAGGATTCCATACGGAACAACTGCATGCCACCGACCTGCAGCAGCGGCAGGATGGCGATGGCCATAACAATAATACCGATACCGCCGAGCCATTGCAGCAAAGCCCGCCACAGCAGGATACCCGGCGGGGCGTCATCCAGCCCGGTAATGACAGTCGAGCCCGTCGTAGTGATTCCCGACATGGCTTCAAAAAAGGCATCGGTGTAACTCAAACCGAGGTTTGAAAAGGCGAAGGGCAGTGCCGAAAACGCTGCCAGCAGAACCCAGCTCAAAGTCGTCAGCACAAAGGCCTGACGCACAACAATCGTTTTAAAGCGTCCCCGCGTCGTCAAGGTCATTGCTCCGCCGACGAACAATGTGACAAAGGCCGAGGCGAGGAACACCGACCAGTCCGGATTGTCCGTCGCCGCATCAGCCGCCGCCGGAATCAGCATGGCCACGCCCAGCATCAACAGCAGGACACCGGCAATAAAAAACAGAGGTCGAAATTCGATCACTGAACCACACTCATTTTAAATGTACTCAGGGTCAAAAATTAATCAGGGCGCGTTCATTATACCTGCCAACAAAATGGCGGGTCTCAAACGTTCATGTTGGCGGCGGGGCTGTTGATGATGGCGAGGAATTCGCGCCGGGTCATGGGGTCGTCGCGAAATCCGCCCAGCATGTGGCTGGTCACCATGGTAACGCCTGGTTTATGTATGCCGCGGGTCGTCATGCATTGGTGCGCTGCTTCAATCACCACGCCAACCCCTTTGGGGGCGAGGACTTCATCCAGTGTTGTGGCAATCTGGGCCGTCATTTTTTCCTGTATTTGCAAGCGCTTGGCAAACACCTCGACCAGGCGCGCAAGTTTGCTGATGCCGACAACACGCTTGTTCGGCAAGTAGGCAACGTGGGCATGGCCGATGATCGGCAGCATGTGATGTTCGCAATGCGATTCAAACCGGATGTCGCGCAGCACGACCATTTCGTCGTAGCCGTTCACTTCCTCGAAAGTACGCTGGAGATATTCCATCGGGTCTTCGTGATAGCCGGCGAAGTGTTCTTCATAGGCCCGAACGACACGGCCCGGCGTATCGAGCAGGCCTTCGCGCGCCGGATCATCGCCGGCCCAGCGCAGCAAAACCTTTACCGCTTCTTCTGCTTCTTCACGTGCTGGCTTGTCCACGTCCGGCTCCTGGCTGTTGGGGATTTATCGACACATCCGAAAGGCTGCAGCGTTCCACAGAACGTACAGCGTTCTAGTGCAATGATCTCGGCTGGAACGGGCTGTCGAGAGAGAACGGTGGTACGACGACATCAAACATCTCGCCGGTTTTGGTTTCCATCTCATAAGCGCCGAGCATGATACCTGAGGGCGTCGCCAGCGGTGTTCCGCTGGTGTACTCAAAAGACTCACCAGGGCCCAGCGTCGGTTGCTCGCCGACCACACCGGGACCACGCACTTCCTGGACGCGACCTTGCGCATCTGTGATGTGCCAGTAGCGGTTTCTCAGGCGAACGGTCTCCATGCCCTGGTTTTCGATTCGAATCGAATAGGCCCAGACGTAGTGATCTTCATCCGGGCTCGACTGGTCGTCGAGGTACTCGGGCTCGACGGTTACCAGAATAGATCGTGTCGATTCTTTATACATGTCCATGTCGGTCTTCAGTTGTTTTGCTCCTGCGTTCCCTGAAAAGCGGGACCGCTGATAGAAATATCGGGTGTCTTCGTCAATTTGTCCAGAAACCTTGTATCACGTCGTTATTTCGGGCGATATCAAATGGCCGCCAGCCCAAGTGCCGCGTCAAGATCGGCCATGAGATCCTCTGGATCCTCAAGACCGACAGAAAGCCGCACTAGGCCGGAACCAATGCCCAGATGTTCCCGCGCTTCCGGCGACAATCGTTGATGGGTTGTGGTTTCAGGGTGGGTAATCAGGCTCTTGGAATCGCCAAGATTGTTCGAAATATCGACCAGTTCAAGCGCATTCAAAAAGGCAAAGGTCGCCGCCTTGTTAATGTTGGCGCTGCCGTCGACAATGTCAAAGGCGATCAGATTGCTGCCGCCGCTCATAATGCGCGACGCCAACTCAAACTGCGGATGATCCTGCCGCCCTGGATACAACACCCGGCCGGTATTCGCATGATCGGCGAGGAAATCTGCGATTTTGGCGGCATTTTCCGACTGACGACGCACCCGCAAATCCAGTGTCTCCAGACCCTTGAGCAATACCCAGGCATTGAAGGGACTGAGACTGGGACCTGTGTGCTTGAGATAAGGCGCGACATGATCGGTGATGTAGTCGTTGCTGCCGAGAATTACGCCGCCCAGACACCTTCCCTGGCCGTCGACATGTTTGGTCGCGGAATAAACGACGATGTCCGCCCCCAGTTCCAGCGGCTTCTGGTAGATTGGCGTGGCAAAAACGTTGTCAACGATTACAAGTGCGCCGACTGCATGAGCCAGTTCACTGACTGCTTCGATGTCGATCACCTCGAGCGTCGGATTTGACGGCGTTTCGAGCAATACGACGGTCGTCGGTCTGGACAGCGCACTTTGCCACTGCGCCATATCGATACCGTCCACCAGTTCGACGTCGATGCCAAAGCGTGGCAGCAGGTCTTCGAGAATATAGAGCGACGATCCAAACAGGGCGCGCGATGCAACGACCCGGCTTTCGTTGCTCAGCAAACACATCATCGCCGCGTTGATCGCAGCCATGCCGCTGGCGGTCGAGAGGGCAGCCTCGGCACCTTCGAGCAAGGCCATGCGTTCCTCGAACATCGAGACCGTCGGGTTGGCGTAGCGCGAATAAATATAGCCCTCGGCATCGCCCTTGAAACGCGCCTCGGCGGCCTCGGCCGTGTCGTAGACATAGCCTGAAGTCATAAACAGGGCCTCGCTGGTCTCGCCGTGACCACTGCGTGTTGTTGCCCCGCGGACCATTCGAGTTGCCTCGCGCCAGCCGCGTTGTTTGAGTTCGTCGTTCATGATCCGGTCCTCCGGAAATAAAAAGCCCCGGCCTTATGGCCAGGGCAAATTTCCCCCGACCTTTTAGCTATATGATTAACGTGGCTGCAAGCCGGCCGGCCCAAATCACCACGGAGTGGCGAGATGTATAGTCCTGCGCCGCCAGCCGGTCAAGTCACAACTGCGCCCAAAACGGGTTAAACTGGGGCTTTCCACGGGCTCAAAACGCCGGGCATATCAATAAAGCCCGGCAGGTTGATCACCCGGGCGAGCCAGCGTTCGATGGCCGGGTATTCATCGCGTGCGATGCCGCCGTCTTCGCTGAGCGCGATGTAAGGGAAGCAGGCTATGTCGGCGATGGTCGGGGTATCACCGGCGAGCCAGTCGCAGCCGGCGATCTCCTGTTCGGCCATATGATCATCTAGAATAATAAAGGCCGCATGCGCTGCACGGCGTTGTTGTTCGATGTCGAAGGGGTAGTTCAGCACGTCATGCAGGCGGGCAGCAGACGCCGCCATGATCTCGCCACCGCCAAAGGCTGTCCACATGGCGACACGCCCGCGGGTCGCGGCATCTTCCGGGAACCAGGTATTGCCATCGTCATATTTGGTCGCAAGGTACAAAAGAATCGACTGGGCGTCGCGCAGCACCAGATCGCCGTCTTCAAGAACCGGCAACTGGCCGAGCGGATTAAGAGCCAGGAAATCAGGTTTTTTGTGCTCCTTGCCGGGGTAGAAATCTACCGGAACCTTTTCATACTCAACATCCAGAATGTTGAGAAAAAGCCGGACCTTGTAGCAACTGCCGGAGAGGATGTAATCGTGTAGTTTCATCAATTCAGGTCTCTATGCGACGCCGAAGCCGACACCCATGTCCTTGATCCAGCGACGGTACTGGACGGAGGCGACATCGGCCCGGATTGCCATCTCTGCCCCGCGCTCCAGCGGCAGTTTCAGGGGGCGCTGGTTCTCCAGAATGAGCCGGTCCTGCATCAGGATGCCTTGCTGAAACTGGATCAGTTCCTGATCCGAATTATCTTCATCAAAGACCAGCATGAAATAATGAATGTCGCAGTGCGTTTCATCAAGCGGCTGGGGCAGGATGCCGACGAGATCAAAAGCGCCGGCCTTGCCGGGGCTGGTTTTGTAGAGCACGGCAACGTATGGCTGCGGTACGCGGTAGCGATAATCGACTTCCGATCCTTCCGTCGATGATGCCATGGCTTTGGGCTGGTAAAATCCACAGTCGGTTGCCCAGAGCTCGTCGGTATCGGCGTCAACCCTGGCTTTGTAGGGCAGGACTTCGGTGTTGGGTTCGGCCCCCAGGACATCGATGTGAACAAACGGGAAGTGCGACATATCGAGAAAATTCTCGATGATCCGGCCCGGTGAGGTTTTTACCGTGGCGATGCCGCAGACCACGAGGCGGCGGCCTTCTTCGTCAAATTCCGGCATGTCGAACAAATCAACGTCGGGCGTACCCAGCGTCGTCCAGACATAGCCATATCGCTCCTGAACCGGCAGTTCGCGCACCGTCTCGCCCGCTGCGGACATTTCAAACGCCGCGATCTGGCCATCGTCGCGCCGGGCGGCTGAAACCGGGATGCCCAGTAGCCGTGTATCACGCGGGCTGGCCATCGTCAGGTCATCGCTGCTCTGGATGACATACCATTGATTGAGAGTGGCGGGATCAATATCTGTGGTCATTTCATTGCCTCCGGGTTTGAAAGCTGCCAACGCAATCCTTGCGCCCACTTGCCAATTTGCAAGCGCCGCTTGTTATCCTTGTTTTGATCTGCCTCTGACTTCACCACAATGTGCAAGCCAAGGCGTGACGGACTGCAGACCTGTACGCCCAGCACAAGATCCTCGTTTGTCGATGTGGCCGACAGGCTGATCAAGCCGGGAGCGATTTCGGACGCCTCAAAGTCTGCAGCAGCCTGTGACAGATGCTCGACGATGCTGCCCCTGGTTCCGTCAACATAAATGCTTTTGCAAAACAGCGGCGATTTGGCAATCTCGTTATCGGCTGTCAGCGCGTTGAGGCTGTCAGCATTGTCATCCGATGTGTTCAGCCAGATCAAACCCAGCGCTTCGCGGCAGGCATAGGTTTCGACGCAGGCTGTGGGCGGCGGTTTCATTTCCGGGCTGGCCGGAATGCCCTGACACTGGCCCGAGGCCTCGAACGCCCAGCCATGGTAACGACAGACCAGATTTTCACCCCGCACCTGGCCGAACGAGAGCCGCATGCCGCGGTGCGGGCAGAGGTTATGCCACGCACTTGCGACGCCTGATTTCGTCCGCCAGATCGCGATGTCCTGATCAGCCAGCCAGACCGCCCGGGCACTGGCAGCCGCCAGATCCGTACCGCCGGAAACCGGCATCCACATTTGAGACTCAGAACCATTCAAAATTGCTGCTCCACAATAAAGAGGGGCCGCCCGATTGAGGCGGCCCGCTCCTGTTTTCCTGAAGGCTTCCTACTTCGGAATGCTGCCTTCAACGCCTTTGACGTACCAGTTCATACCGGCAAGATCGCCATCTGACATTTTTGTGCCAGCCGCAACTTTGACTTTACCGGATTGATCTGCGATCGGGCCGGTGAAGGGGTGGAAGCTGCCGTCCTTGATGCCGGCAATAATCTTCTCGGCACCCATACGGATATCAGCCGGAACGTTGGCGTGGATAGGTCCAATAACGATATCACCTTCGGGAATGCCACCCCAGTGATCACTGGATTTCCAGGTGCCATCCATAACCATCTTGACGCGGCTGATGTAGTAAGGTGCCCAGTCATCAATCACGGCGGTGAGGTGGGCATCAGGACCAAAAGCGCGCATGTCGGAGGCCTGGCCAACGGCCCAGATCTTGCGCTCCTGGGCGACCTGCATGGCAGCCGGGCTATCGGTATGCTGAATGATGACGTCGACGCCCTGATCAATCATGACCTTGGCTGCGGCGGCTTCCTTGCCCGGATCGAACCAGCTGTTGACCCAGATGATTTTCATCTTCATGTCGGGGCGAACAGACTGCATGCCGAGTGTCACTGAATTGATGTCGCGAATAACTTCCGGGATCGGGAACGAGGCAATGTAGCCCACGGTCTGGGTTTTGCTCATCTTGGCGGCGAGATACCCCGAGACATAACGACCTTCATAGGTCCGCGAAAGATAGGTCGCGAGATTCTTGCTGCGTTTGTAGCCTGTAGCATGTTCGAAGTAGGTCTTCGGAAACGCCTTGGCGACTTTGGCAGTCGGGTTCATATAACCAAACGACGTGGTGAAAATAATCTTGTTACCCTGTTGGGCGAGACGTCGGATGACGCGCTCGGCGTCGGCGCCTTCAGGCACACTCTCGACGTAGGTCGTTTTCACCTTGTCGCCGAAAGCTTTTTCGACAGCCAGGCGGCCCTGGTCGTGCTGATAGGACCAGCCGTGATCACCGATCGGGCCGACATAGACGAAAGCAACTTTCAAGGGGTCTGCAGCATTTGCTGCTGTTGCGCCAAGCGCCAGGCCCAGGCCGAGCCCTGCCGCGGCCAGTGCGCCAAACGTGCGTCGTGATAAGGACATTATTGTTTTCCTCTGAGTCAAAATTGCAGAATTAGGGTGAGCCAGGCCATGCCAACTTCAGGCCAACGTCGTGCCACTCTGACGATCCGGCAGAATTTTGCGTTTATTTTCCACCAGTCAACGTTGCTGCTGCCAGCCGGGTACTCTTCGATCAACTGATCGGAAGTGTAGACAGTTCAGATTGAGGCAGCAATCCGAATTGGCCAATAATTCGAGAATTTTGTGATTAACGGAAATTAACGATGCCGACCCCGAACTAATGGCTGGCAACCACCGGCCAGTGGGTCGGTTTGGGGGATAGCGGTTTTCCGCGCATTTCGACGTCACTGGCGGGCAATATCTCACAGTTGTCCCACAATCCGCTCATGATGGTATCCGAGTACTCCGTCGGCAGGCCGTGGGCCCGCATCGCTGCCGCGGCAAGTTGTGCCTGATAACTCAGGGCCCAGTGTTCGATGCGCAACCCATCTTCCTGCGGCCACAATAAGCTGTACCAGGTGCGCATGGTGCCGTCGTTGGCCGGCATGCCGATAACCCCTGCGTTGTGCCAGAGACGGCCTTCGACAATTTGCGTAAACGGAATGCCGGTATGACCGCAGATCACGCCATCGCACCCCGTCAGATCAATTTCCCGGCTTTTGACATCTCCCGGCGTTGCGGCAAAGACGAACTCGTTGACGAGGCTCGGTGCGCCATGCACAACGGCCAGCCGTCTCCCGGCAATTTCAAAGGTAATCTGAGCCGGCAATTTCGTCATCCATTGCCGGGAGTCCTTGCCGATATTTGCATTGGCATAGGCATACCATCGGGCCGCCAGTTGATCGCAGGCCGAGCCTTCTTCAAAGCCGCAGCCGCAATCCTCGAGGCTGGCACCGAGCGAGACTTCGCAATTGCCTTGAATAACGTGAATGCCTGATGTGGCGATCAGTTCTACTGTTTCCTGAGGCGCTGCACCGTAGGCCACGACGTCACCGGTGCAAATGATACGATCCCGCGGGATATGATGTTCTGCTGCCGCTTCAAACAGGGCGCGGGTCGCTTCGAGATTGCTGTAAGGCCCGCCAAATACCAGGACAGGTCCGTCCATGACACCGATGTCCTTGATGACTTTGCCTTCGTTCTCACTCATGGACGCTGCAAGATCCTCCACCGAGTACGCAAAACTCCGCGCAATAGGGATGATTTAACTTAACCGAACGGTTCGCTTCACCAAGCGTTTGCCCCATATCGAACTGTTTGTCGTAGGGCAATAACGTACAGGGAACAACGCAGGCATTGGCCTCACCCTTGCGATGTTCGACCATACGCGAAGATGCGCACATCATGGAAGTGGGGTCGACGTCGAGAATAGTCCAGCAGGCTTCGGTAATTTCCGGTACGTCCCGGGTCGGGTCCATCTCGGGAAACAGAATGAGCGCCGCCGGATCCATGGCATCGATGGCCAGATTGAAATCATCAAACAATTTGGCGAAGCCTGCACGCAATTCATTTTCGTTTTCGGGCCAGCAGGTACGTCCGGCCACCTGCAGGTTAAATCCGTGTGTCGCCAGCCAGTTCAGACCGGGCAGCGTGCGTTGCCAGGCGTGGCGACCCCGTTCGGCATCGTGCAGTTTGGGATCATAGTGATCGAGCGAGATCCGGATCAGAAGATTGTCGCCAAATTTCTGTTGAAGTTCGAGCAAAGGGGCTGACTGTTTCATCATCGGCCGCATGCCATTTGTCAACACCAGCGCCCGGAAACCACGCGACAGAACGCACTCCAGCATGTCGATGAAGTCAGGGTTCATAAACGGCTCACCACCGGTGAAGCCGATTTCATCGGTCGGCCAGGTATCGTTTTCAAGTTCGTCAACAAATCGCTGAACTTCTGCCAGCGTCAGGTAGATCAGCCGGTCATTGGACGGGCTCGATTCAATATAACAATGTCCGCATTCCAGATTGCAAAGTGTACCGGTATTGAACCAAAGCGTTGACAATTCCTGCAAAGCGACTTCGGCACGGCGTTCACCGGTCGCCGTTAGGTCCGGATGTTCGAACTTTTGAGGTTCCGAATCTGACTGAATGGAATCCGGGAACTGATCTGCAACAAGCGCCATAAACTGTCCTGATGCCCTGTAACAAAAGGCTGAAAAATGTACATTGTTCTCGTCACATTCGGTTTCCGAACTACGTTTGTCAACAGCACCCGGCCGTGATCACTCAGGATTGAAGCCGCGTGTACAAAACGAAGCACCGCCTTGTCGTCGGGGTTTTCAGGTTAACCAGTCCAATGGCAAATTTTTTGAGGTGTCGTGATTTCACCCGTTCGCCGAATTTGATGCCACCAGCGGTTTTGAACTCGCAGGTTGCGGCGTCCTGACTGACAAGGCATCTGGACTTTTAGCGATGGGCCAGGTATGCCAGGTCATCAGATAAATCGCGGGCGTAGCTCAATGGCAGAGCAGAAGCTTCCCAAGCTTACGACGAGGGTTCGATTCCCTTCGCCCGCTCCAGTTTCCCATGTCAAATCCCCGGTGCCGCATCGACGATGACTTCGATCCGCCTCTCCTTTTTTTATGCTGCCTACTTTCTGATTGTCGGCGTTCAGTTGCCATTCTGGCCGGTCTGGTTGCAGGGGCGCGGTATGGACGCGGCGGAGATCGGGTTTCTGCTGGCGGCGGCGACGTGGCTGAAAATCGGCAACCCCCTGATCGCCAACGCGGTGGACCGCACGGGCAGGCGCAAGCAGGCGATTGTTATTCTGGCCGTACTGGCGCTGGCGGTTTGTGCGCTCTATTTCCTGCCCGGCGGGTTCTGGTATCTCTTTGCCGTCTCCGCCCTTTTTGCCCTTGCCCTGTCGACGCTTAATCCCATTGCCGACAGTCTGACGATGATGACGGCGCGGGCGCAAAACCTCGATTATGGGCGCATCCGTTTGTGGGGTTCCGTGACCTTTGTCGTCGCTGCCGTGGGTGGCGGCAAGTTGCTCGACGGTCATGACGCCGGCTGGATTCTGTGGCTGATTATTGCAAGCCTGGGGCTGACGGTCGTGGCCGCGCTGGCGCTGCCGGATGCACGCACCGTCCATACTGCAACGCGCCGCCCCCGTGTCGGCAAACTTTTGCGCGCGCCGAATTTTCTGATCTTCCTCGGTGCTGCTGCCCTGACGCAGGCCAGCCACGTCGTGATCTATGGCTTTGGCACCATCCACTGGAGGCTCGCCGGGCTGAGCGACGATGTGATCGGTATCCTGTGGGCCGAAGGTGTGATTGCTGAAATTATTCTGTTTGCCTTCAGTGCTGCCGTGCTGAAAAGGATCGGCCCCGTTGGCCTGCTGGTGATTGCCGCAGCGGCGGGCGTGGTGCGCTGGATTGTCTTCGGCCTGACATCGGACCTCGCCGTGCTCGTCATCCTGCAGCCTTTGCATGGCGCAACGTTTGGCGCGGCCCACCTCGGGGCCATACATTTTATCGCCCGCGCCGCACCGCCTGAGTTGTCGGCGACAGCGCAAAGTCTCTATTCGTCGCTGGCGCTGGGGGTGGCCTTCGGTATTGCCATGCCGCTGGCCGGTGTGATGTACGGCAGTCTGGCCGGGCAGGCCTATTTCGCCATGGCCGGCATGTGTCTCGCCGGGCTTGTATTTGCGCTGGTTCTCTGGCGGCGCTGGCCCGGCGACGAGGTGAGTTAATCCTTGGGCAGCGGCACATCCGGTACCCAGAGATAACCGTCTGGGTCGAGGATGTAGACCTCGCGCAGACCGTGCGGCTTGTCCGCCGTGCCATCAAGCACGGAGTAACCGAGCTTGCGGGCGATAGCCTCTGCATCGTCGGGATCGCGCCCATGCAGGCGTAATTCGGCCCCGATACCGCGCGGCAGGTCTTCGGACAGCGAGCCCGACAGGGGATGATCATTGTAGGTGTGATCGGCGTGCAGCATCCATTCGGCAGCTTCGAAGCGCAGTACGGCGAAATCAGGATCGCTGTGCACGACGGTGGCGCCCAGGACTTCGCGGGCGAAGTCGAGCGCGGGCTCGATTTCCTTCACCAGCAGATTGATGCCGAGGCCGGCAAGTGAGCGGCCGTAGTCGGGGGCCGGCATCCACGAAGGTTCGGTCGCGAGTTTCATCAGATAAGGGCCTTTGTTGTCTCAGTTTGTCAGGCTGAAGAATGGCCGCAATTTGACGCCAAGCCAAGTCCCCATCAGGGCAAAGACAATCCACAACCAGCCGTGCAGACTGGTCGAGGCGATGCCGGAAAAAAACGCACCGATGTTGCAGCCAAAACCGATGCGTGCGCCGTAGCCCATTAGCAGACCGCCGATGATCGCCGCGACCAGGCTGCCCGGCGAGATCCGGAACTGAGGCGCGAACCGTCCAGCGATGGCGGCGGCACAGAGCGCGCCGACAATAATACCGAAATCCATCACCGTCGTTTCGTCGCGTAAGAGATCGGATGCCAACGCCCGTTCGGTAAAGCCGCCGGTCCAGAACCAGTCGCCGATCGGTGACCAACCCAGCAATGTCGCCGCCTTGGCCCCCCACAAGGTGAAGGCCCAGGTAATTGTCCAGGGATGACCGGAGATACCGAGCGTGATCCAGTTCAGCAGGGCAAGAGCCAGCGCCCCCCAGATCAGAGGCCATGGCCCCTGCAGAAACCGTCTGGCGGAAGCCGGTGACGGGTCAGGGGGTGAGGCGCGGCCCCACTTTCTCAAGCCGAACCAGATCAGGGCGAGCAGGCTGAGCTGGAAGGCGACACCGCCGGTCCAGCCGAGTTCGGTACCCAGCGACAGGGCGGGCAAATGCGGTGTGTTGACCCACCACTGCATATGAAGACTGGCCCAAAACGATCCGGCGCAGAAGGCGATCAGGGTAAGGAGCATGCGCGGACTGCCGCCGCCGACGGTAAACAAAGTGCCCGAACCGCAGCCACCGCCGAGTTGCATGCCAAGACCGAACAGGAAGGCACCTGCCGCGACCTGGGTGCCGAGCGGCGCGACGGCCCCGACCACGGACCGGCCCCACAGCGTACCGTCGGCCAGGGCCGGTGCGAACAGCACGGTGGCCACTGCCAGCATGATCAACTGGGCCTGTACGGCGGTGACATCGCGCTCGACAATCATGCGTCGATAGGCCGAGGTAAAACCGAAAGCGGCGTGATAGAGCACCAGTCCCAGCGCCGTGCCGACGCCATACAGCGCGGCCTGCCGCCAGCCCTGACCGGACAACTGCCAAAGGCCGAGCGCCAGCAATGCAGCGGCAACGATCAACACAACGGGCTGTGATGATCGTGGTTCCTCGAAATTCCTGTCAGCGTAAATCTGTGTCATTTAATACCGGGCTATCGGGTTGCCTCGGCGGCGATGGTTTCAAATATCGCGTCGAGTTCCTTCGCCAGTTTATCAAGATCGGCGTTGCCATAGGGCGCGAAAACGGCACTTGGCTTGCGATAGCTCAAACGGGCGTTGCCGTCCGTGTTTTCCGTCAGATAAAAGCGTAACGGTGCCTCGACCCCGGCCTCGACACTGGCGGCCAGCATCCGCACGGCGAAGTCGTTGCGGAAAACGCCGATGACCATATTGCCGGGGATGTTGACGCCGCGTGATTTGGCACCTGCACTGGCGCTGGCGCGCGCGACAATGCCCATGCGATTGTTCTGGATGGCCGCCTTCAGTTTCGGCCAGGCGGCGGCGTACGGTGCGGTCGTCTCGATGACGACAGTGCCGGCGCGCGGGGCCGCCATCACGTTTCCCGCAAGATGGAGATAGAACGTGCAGGCAAGTGCCAGACTGATCGCGTTGATAATTTTCATCTGTAATATCCGCATCCTTGTCGTTACATAGCCAAGTCATCATAGAGAAGCGCCGATGCGGCGGCAGGTCACATCACCGGCTTGTGAGATCGTTTGACCGGCGATTCGGCGCACAATACCGAAACCATATTTCATTCCCGGAGACCTGATCATGATCCGCCTTGCCATCCTGTTGAGCTGCTTTTTGTCGGGAAGTCTCGCTGAAGCCGCGACGGTGACGCCGCTGGTTGATGTCACCTGGATCAAGGCCAACGGCGTTGGCGATGGCCGGGTGATCGTCGATCTGCGTGGCAAGCGCGCCTACCTCGGCGGTCACATTCCAGGGGCTGTCAACACGGATTATGGCCGTGATGGCTGGCGTGTGCGACACAAAGGCGTCGCCGGTCTGTTCCCGCAGGACGAAAAATCACGCGTCCGGTTAACCACAGCGATTGGCAAACTTGGTATCGACAATGACAGTCACGTTATTCTGGTCGCACCGGGATACGGTGCCGGTGATATGGGCATCGCTACGCGTATATACTGGACGTTCAAAGTCCTGGGCCATGACCGGGTTTCCATTCTCGACGGCGGCATGGCGGCCTATCTTTATGAGCGTGTCGCCGACAACGGCACGCCGCTCAACCCGCTGCAGCCCGGGCCCGTACCAGTGGCCGCGAAAAAATTCGTCGCCGAGATCCGGGAAGACATGCTGATTGGGCGCAGTGAGGTTGAGGGCAGTCTCAGTCGCGGCATCGAGGCGCTGGATGCCCGGCCCAACGCCCAGTACATCGGCCTGCACAAAAGCGGCCAGGTGCGCCGGGCCGGTACCTTGCCGGGCGCAAAAAGTGTGCCGGGTGAATGGCTTACCAATAATGGTGGCGGCGTGTTCCAGAAGAAATCAGCGCTGGCGCAACTCTTCGATATTGCCGGCAGCCAGCGGGATCAGGAACTTTTCGCCTTTTGTAATACGGGCCACTGGGCTTCCCTGACGTGGTTCGCGGCCAGTGAAATACTGGGCAATAAAAAGGCGAAAATGTATGACGGGTCGCTGGCCGACTGGACTATGAAACCCGATGCGCCGGTCGAACAGAAAATCAGGCTGAACTAGCGGACGCCCAGTCGCCGAGTACCTTGCTCCAGGCAGCAGCACTTTGTGCGTCGATGTCGATGATGGTGTGGCGTTTGCCTTCGCGCATGCGCATGCGCAACAGACGCATGCCGCTTTCGTAGACGACTTCCTCCATGCGGACTTCCCGGCCATAAGGTAAGTCGATGATGCCGAGGTCGTTGACTTCTTCTTCGAATTCTCCAGCCATATTATTTCTCCCGGCTTTCCCAGGTAAAGGCATGCTCGAGCACCAGTTCCCAGTTTTCCGGCGTGTCGGGGTAGGGCGGTTTTTCATCCATCGAAATCAGAAATTCGCCCTGTTCGCCCAAAGCCCGGACGATGTCAGTGAACTCGCTGAACGTCGCCAGCTCGGGGTGCATTTTCATAACCTGACTGGTGTAGACCATTATTCTCTCATTCCGCTTCGATTGAAGGTTCACTGACGCGGTCGAGATATCGTCCGCGATAAATTAGTCGGTCGGGGTCGCTGAAGGCACTGCGACCGTGCAGTACGTTGTTGCACAAAAGACCATCGCCTGCGCGCAGCGTGTAACGGAAGACTGCTGCGCTGGCCAGAATATTATCAAGCGCCGCCCGTGCCGCAGTCATCTGATCGTCTTCGGGCCAGACAATACTTACCGTGCGGGCGGTATAGCGCATGACAAGCTGGCCGGTTTGTTCGTCGGTCGATAAGACCGGCCCCGTTGTTTCAGGCCTGATCTCGACATCGTCACGCACATTGGCAGGTATTGTCATGGCATCGGGTCGGGCGAAGGCGGCGATATGTTCGGGGTTCTGGTCACGCAAACGGATATAGATGATTTCCGGATCGATCATCGCACTTTCACCACCGCTGTCCGCGGCGTGCAGGCAATAAAGTGCGAAGCCCTTGATGGTCTCGCCGCCCGTGCCGTAGTAGCCATCGGTATGCCAGTTCAGGGCGCGCGTTGTGTAGGGGATGTATTCGCCCTTGATCTCCTGCTCCGACGTCGGTGTGATCGAGGCAATGCCGTCACTGTCGGCCAGCATGTGCGGCGACAGGCGTTCGAGACCAAACCTGGCGGCGAAGGTGCGAAAAACTTTTCGGTCGGTCAATCGACCGCTGGCATCGTGAAACAGAACCATGTTGGTTCGGGCGCATATTTCGCTGATGCGGGTATGTTCTGACGGGCTCACATCCGCTGCATCTTCGATCTCGACCAGCAGCGCTTCGGCAGATGTCGGGTAATCTGTAAGTTTGGCGTCGCGCCAGCGCAGGTAGGCGGCGTTCTGCTCCAGCGCAAAGGGGTTGCCGCCCCAGCGCTGAAATCGCGCGGAATTTCCGGCTGACGTTCCAGGATCGAATATAAGCATAAGCTACTATACTTTCACAATTATTCGGTTGCAAGATTGTTTGGAATTATTCTAATCGATTGAATTTGCAACTTTCGAGTCAGATTCTGCTGGTCACCGGCTCGAATATGAGCATATTATAATGTACGAAATTTCGACAGAGCCTTTCATGTGGGATGCTGAAGGGTTCGGTCGCGCAGAATTCACGTTGAATTGTGTGACATCTTGCACGCCGGGGCGCGCCGCAGAAACAGATTTTTTGATCTGGTATCTGACAGCGCGGGGAGGGTGAGGTGTCATATTGATTGAGCGTCAGATGGACGGGAGACATCAATGACGAAGAAGAAACATGACACGCCGATGTTGGACGAGCTCGAGTCCGGCCCCTGGCCGAGCTTCGTAACCAACCTCAAACGCCTCGCCGACGATGACGACAAACAGTATGCCCCGATGATGAACGATTTGCTCGGGCAGCTGGAGCACTCCTATGAAACCCGCAAGGGTTTCTGGAAGGGCGGCACGGTCGGCGTCTATGGTTATGGCGGTGGTGTGATCCCGCGTTTTTCGGAAGTCGCCGAGGACTATCCTGAATCAAAGGAATTCCACACTTTGCGTGTTCAGCCGCCGGCGGGCATGCACTACGACACCGACACCTTGCGCAAGATGTGTGACATCTGGGAAAAACATGGCTCCGGCCTGATTGCCCTGCACGGCCAAAGTGGCGACATCATGTTCCAGGGCGCGACGACGGAAAACGTCCAGCACGCCTTTGATGAACTGAATGAGAACGGCTTTGATCTCGGTGGTGCCGGTGCCGCACTGCGCACCTCGATGAGTTGCGTCGGTCATGCCCGTTGCGAGCATTCCTGTTATGACGAAGTCCGGGCCCACCGCACCATCATCAACGATCTGATTGATGAGATGCACCGGCCCTCGCTGCCCTACAAGTTCAAGTTCAAGTTTTCGGGCTGCGCCAACGATTGTGTCAACGCCATTCACCGCGCCGACTTTGCCGTCATCGGCACGTGGGCCGATGAAATGCAGATCGATCAGGACGAGGTCAAGAAGTACATTGACGAACACGGTCGCAAGTACTTCACCGAAGCTATTCAGATGAACTGCCCGACCAACGCCATCACGCTGAATGACGACGACACCATGGAAGTCGATGACCCCAGCTGCGTGCGCTGCATGCACTGCGTCAACGTCATGACCAAGGCCCTGTCGCCGGGCAAGGATCGCGGTGTGACGATTTGCCTTGGTGGCAAACGTTCGCTCAAGATCGGTGATTTGATGGGCTCGGTGATCGTGCCGTTCATGCGTCTCGATACGGACGAAGATTACGACCGTCTTCTCGAACTGGCCCAGGAAACCATTGAGTTCTTTGCCGAGAACGCGCTTGAGCATGAGCGCATCGGTGAAACACTGGATCGGGTTGGCCTGGTCAATTATCTCGAGGCCGTCGGTCTTGAGATTGATCCCAACATGGTTGGTCACCCGCGGACAAATTCCTATGTCCGCATGGATGGCTGGGATGAGGAAGCTGCCAAATGGCGCGCCCGCAAGGGTGAAGGCGCTGAATCGGAGGCTGCTGAATAGCGCCGCCGAATAGCGACGACCTCGCCTGAACCTTTTAAACTTTCACGACCGGAGCCCTTAAATGTCCGAAATGCGCCAACCCATCGAAAGCGGTGTTCCCGATCCTTTCCCGCTGATGCATCCGACGATGCGCGAGAACTACGGAAACTGGAAATGGCATGATCGCCTGCGCCCCGGTGTGCTGCACCATATGTCGCACAGTGGCGATGAAATCTGGACGGTCCGGGCCGGCACGCCGCGTCAGCTCGACGTGCACTCCATTCGCCTGCTTTGTGATATCGGTGATGAATATGCCGATGGCTTTGTCCGCTTCACCACGCGCTCGAACATCGAATACATGGTTGCCGACATGGGCAAGGTCGCCGATCTTGTCGACGCACTGGAGGGCAAGGGCTTTCCGGTCGGCGGCACCGGCAACTCGGTCTCGACCATTTCCCACACCCAGGGCTGGCTGCATTGTGATATTCCCGGCACCGATGCCTCGGGTGTCGTCAAGTCGCTGATGGATGAACTGATCGATGAATTTCGCAACGAGGAAATGCCCAACCGCGTCCGCCTGACAACATCGTGCTGTCAGATCAATTGCGGTGGCCAGGGTGATATCGCCATCAACATCCAGCACACCAAACCGCCGATCATCAATCATGATCTGGTGGCCAACGTCTGCGAACGCCCGGCAGTTGTCGCGCGTTGCCCGGTCGCGGCCATTCGCCCGGCACTTGTGAACGGCAAGCCGTCGCTTGAGGTCGATGAGAAAAAATGCATGTGCTGCGGGGCCTGCTATCCGCCGTGCCCACCGATGCAGATCAACGATCCGGTTCACACCAAGCTGGCCGTTTTTGTTGGCGGCAAGCATTCCAATGCGCGTTCCAAGCCAACCTTCCACAAACTGGTCGCTGCCGGCATCCCCAACAACGCGCCGCGCTGGCCCGAAGCTGGTGAAATCGTCAAGACTATCCTGCGCGTCTACAAGGAAGATGCACGCGACTGGGAACGTGTCGGCGAATGGATCGAACGTATTGGCTGGCCAAAGTTTTTCGAGGCAACAGGCCTGCCGTTCACCAAGTACCACATCGATGACTGGAAGGGCGCACGTTCAACCCTGAACGCATCGACCCACGTCCATCTGTAGTTTGAGGATTTGTTGATGAAGTTCGGCGTTCTGGTCAACGAGGGACCGTTTACCCATCAGTCTTCCGACACTGCCTACATGTTTACCAAGGCAGCATTGGAAAAGGGTCACGAGATCTTTCGTGTGTTCTTTTATTACGACGGCGTCAACAACGCCAATGCGCTGTCGGAGCCGCCGACGGATGATCGTAACCTCGTCAACCTGTGGTCGGAGCTTGCGGCCGAACATGGTGTCGATCTGGTGGTCTGCGTCGCTGCGGCTTTGCGCCGGGGTATCAAGGAAGACATTCTGGCCCCGGGATTTCGCATTTCCGGTCTCGGCCAGCTGATCGAAGCCGGTATTCAGGCCGACCGCCTCGTGGTTTTTGGTGATTAGAGAGTTAAGTACAAACAATGAGTGATTTACCGCCCATTCCGCCTGATGACGACGAAGATGATTTCGGCGTTGTCAAAAAGTTCATGTACGTCAATCGACGTGCGCCCTATGGCACCGTCTATGCGCTGGAAAGCCTGGAAATGGTTTTGGTCGCGGCGGCCTTTGATCAGGATGTCAGTGTTGTTTTCATGGATGACGGCGTTTTGCAGATCAAAAAAGGCCAGGAGACGGCAGACATCAACATGAAGAATTTCTCGCCGACTTTCCGGGCTCTCGAAGGTTATGACGTCGAGAAACTTTATGTTTCGAAGAAATCTCTGGAAGAACGCGGTCTGACGGAAGAGGACCTGCTGGTCCCGGTAGAAGTTCTCGATCAGGCGGCGCTGGCGGCCCTGATGGACGAACAGGAAGTGATCATTACAGCATGACGGTTCTGCACACAGTTAATAAGTCACCGTTCGAGCGCAACTCGCTTGAGGCCTGTATTGATCACGCAACCGACGGCAGTGCCGTGTTGTTGATCGAAGATGCTGTTCTCGGTGCGGTTGCGGTGGGCGACATTGCCGCTCGTATCAAGGCGGCAAATGGGATTAAAATATACGTACTGGGTCCTGATCTGGCCGCCCGTGGTATGACGGAAGATCAGGTTATTGACGGCATCGACGTTGTCGACTACGGGGGATTTGTTGATCTGGCTGCGACGCACGACACCGTGCACGCATGGATGTAATGGCGCAGCCGCATCTGTTTGATTTGAATTAGAGACCTTAAGGAGAAGCGACTAAATGGCATACGAACTGGAAGGCCAAACCTTTGAAGCCGATGAAGAAGGCTATATCACGGACATTGGTTCGTGGAGCGAAGGACTGGCGGAACTGATTGCCCAGGACGAAAAGATCGACATGACCAGCGAGCACTGGGAAGTGGTCCGGTTCCTGCGCGATTATTATGACGAATATCAGATTGCACCTGCTGTTCGCGTGTTGACCAAGGCCGTTGGCAAAAAGCTCGGCAAGGACAAGGGCAACAACAAGTACCTCTACAACTTGTTCCCCTACGGTCCGGCCAAGCAGGCGTGTAAGATCGCCGGCCTGCCGAAACCGACCGGCTGCGTCTAGTACACTAACAAGACTTCAGATTTGAAGTTGGACAACGGGAACAGGACGCGGCGTCGCCGCCGGCAGTTCCCGAACGGGGAGATTATTGTCTGATGACGGCGTTAACCGTAATCTTTGCACTGCTGCTTTACGTCGCCGGGGCCGTCATGGTCATCGGCGTCGGGCTGAAGATTGCGCAATACGCCCGCACCCCGGCACCGCTGAAAATCCCGACCATGCCGGCACCGCTCACCCGTGGCGGTGTCATCCTGCGTATGTTCCGCGAGGTCGTGTTTTTCCAGAGCCTGTTCAAATCCAACATCTGGATCTGGCTCTTCGGCTGGCTCTTCCATGCGGCTCTGGTACTGGCGTTTTTCCGCCATCTCAGATACGCCACCGAACCGATCTGGGGCTGGGTTGTGCTGATCCAGCCTTTTGGCACCTACGCCGGTTTCGCCATGTTGATTGGTTTGCTGGGGCTATTGGCGCGACGGATATTTGTTGATCGCGTGCGCTACATCACCAACCCGTCCGACATTCTCTTTCTGGTCCTGCTGCTCGCCATTGCCGGCAGTGGACTGGGCATGCGCTACGTCGCACCGACCGATATCGTCGCGCTCAAGGCCTTTGTGCTCGGTCTGATCTATTTCGACTGGCAGCCGTTGCCGGGTGACTGGGCGCTTTTGCTGCACCTTGGACTGGTCGCCGGTCTGATGATCGTCTTCCCCTTCAGCAAACTTTTGCATGCGCCGGGTGTGTTCTTCGCACCGAGCCGCACCCAGGTCGATGATGCCTGGGAAAAACGTCACGATCCATCCTCCATCTCACGCGCCGGAGGCACCTCACATGGCTGATTTTGAAACACCGGAACTTGGCGAATTCCAGGTCGTACCGTCGATTGAACCCGGTGTCATGGCGCATTCAAGGCCTTTTGTCGCCTCGGCGGATCACCAGGAAGCGTTGGGTTTCCCGGGCGAACTGGTCGAGAACTGGCAGGACAAGGCGGTCGAGCGCATGGGCGAGTTGCTCGACGGCAATCGCGCGCTCCGGGTCTATCTCGACAGTTGCGTGAACTGCGGGGCCTGCACCGACAAGTGCCATTATTTTCTTGGCACCGCCGATCCCAACAACATGCCGGTGGCGCGCCAGAACCTGATGCGCAAGGTTTACCGACGCTATTTCACCGCTGCGGGCAAGTTCGCGCCGTGGCTGGTTGGTGCCGAGGACTTCAGCGAAAAAGTCCTTGATGAATGGTACAGCTATTTCCACCAGTGTTCGCAGTGTCGGCGCTGTTCGGTTTATTGCCCCTACGGTATTGATACCGCCGAGATTTCCATGGCGGCGCGCGACATCATGGCCAGTGTCGGCATGGGCCAGAAATACAGCAACGAGATCATCGGCAAGGTCCACGTCATCGGCAACAATCTCGGCCTGCAGGAAAAGGCGCTGGCCCACACGCTCGAAGGCCTCGAAGAGGACCTCGAAGACGACACCGGACTTGAGATCAAGTTACCGCTGAACGTGCAGGGCGCTGATGTGCTCGTCGTCACGCCGAGCGCCGACTTTTTTGCCGAGCCACACGTTGATGGCCTGATGGGCTATGCCAAGGTGTTCCACGCCGCCGGTGTCAGCTGGACGCTGAGTTCATACGCCTCGGAAGCCGCCAATTTTGCGGCCTTTGTCGGCAGTCAGGAACAGATGCGTGAAATCGCCGAGCGCATTCGCAAGGCGGCCGAGGATCTCGGGGTGAAGCGCATTATTCTTGGCGAATGTGGTCACGCCTGGCGCGTGGCATACAGTTTCTGGAATACGCTGATCGGGCCGTTCGATTTTCTCGATCCCGATTTCCAGAAGCCTATGCATATTTGCGAATTCACAAACGATCTGATCGAGCGCGGCCAGTTGCGACTTGACCCCGCCCAAAACGACGACATGACCCTGACTTTCCACGACAGTTGTAATGTGGCGCGGGCCACGCGCATGGGGGATTCTCCCGGCGGACAGTTTGAAATTCCGCGCGCCGTGATCAAGGCGGTCTGCAACAATTTCCACGACATGGCGGAAGACTCCATTCGCGAGGCCAGTTTCTGCTGCGGCGGTGGCGGCGGATTGTTGACCGATGATTTGCTTGAACTCCGGGTCAAGGGTGCCCAGCCCCGTATGCAGGCCCTGAATGCCGTGGTCAACGAACACGGCGTGACGCACATGGCGGCGATTTGCGCCATCTGCAAAAGCCAGTTTTCCAAGATATTGCCGTACTACGGGCTCGAGATGGACGCCATTGTCAGCATCCATCAGCTCGTGAGCAATGCCATTGTGCTGGAAGGCAGTATCCAGGAACAGGAACTCGACGGCACCGCGCCGGAAGAAGATACCGATACAGACGACGCCCCTAACGACGAAGAAACGGAAACCTGACATGACGGACACGGTTGAAGACGCAAACGCTGATGCCCCGACGCGACGCCGGTATGAAGACGGCGATACGGAGCCCCGGCATTTCACTGAGCAGATATTTGCCGGTGATGAAAGTCATAAATGCCCGACCTACATTCACCGCACACCGCCCTGTCAGGCGAGCTGCCCGTCGGGTGAAGATGTGCGCGGCTGGCTCAGCATTGTGCGCGGCATTGAAAAGCCCGGCGATCCCGAAATGCCGTGGGAGGAATATGCCTTCCGCCGCATGACCGATGCCAACCCGTTGCCCTCCATCATGGGCCGGGTCTGTCCCGCGCCTTGCGAAGACGGCTGTAACCGCAACGAGGTCGAGGAACATATCGGCATCAATTCGATCGAGCATTTTGTCGGCGACTATGCATTGACCAACGCGCTGGGCTTCACGCCGGATCATGCTGAATCAGGCAAAAAAGTCGCTGTGATCGGTGGCGGTCCGGCCGGTCTGGCAGCGGCTTATCAATTGCGCCGGCGCGGTCACGGCGTGACTATATTTGACGATCACGAAGATCTCGGCGGCATGATGCGCTACGGCATTCCGGGCTACCGCACACCGCGCGAAGTGCTGGATGGCGAGATCAAACGCATTACCGACATGGGCGTTGAACTACGTCTCGGCACCCGGGTCGGGCGCGATGTCGAACTGGCCGATGTCGAGGCGGAATATGATGCCGTTGTCGTCGCCATCGGTGCCAAGCAGGGCTCGGCGCTGCCATTCCCCGGTGCTGAGGACGCCACGAACTGCATCACCGGCGTGGCTTTTCTCGATGCCTTTAATCAGGGTCGGTTGAAACATTCGGCGGAAAAGGTTGTGGTCATCGGCGGCGGTGATACGGCGATGGATGTCGCGGCGGTGGCCCGGCGTCTTGGGCATATATCTGATGTCAGCGAAAAAGACCGGCCCGAGACCATCGTGCTCGGCCACACCGCGCATGACGTGGCGACAGTGGCCCGGCGTCAGGGTTCCGAAGTGCTGGTGCTTTCGCGCGAGGCGCTCGACGACATGCCGGCTTCAAATTCCGAGATCGAACACGTCACACATGAAGGCGTGGCCATTCGCGGCAGTGTTATCCCGGTCGCGGTTCTGCTCGGCGAAGACGGACGCGCCACCGGCTTGCGCGTGACGGAGGTCATCTGGGACGGCAAGAACATGACGGTCAAGGAAGACTCGGAATACGAAATCGAGTGCGACCTGATCGTCGGTGCCATCGGCCAGCGCGGTGACTTGACCGGGCTGGAGGCACTCGACAATGGCGAGGGCCGTGTCAGTGCCGACAGCTTCTTCCAGGTTCCGGAAAAGCCTGGATACTTTGTCATCGGCGATATCATTCGCCCGCACTTGCTGACGACAGCCATCGGGCATGCCTCCATCGCCGTCGAGAGCATCGATCATTTCCTTAAAGGTGAGGATATGGGCAAGCGGCCCAAGGTCGATGTGCATCATTTTCATCTGCTGGAGAAGCTGCGTGAAACCGGTCTCGAGCCAGACGAATATGGCCATGAACAGGTGCGTGGTACGGCGGAAGGAAAATTTGCCATCCACAATTATGAAGACCGGGGCACGCGCGAAATCATTCCGGCGGATCGTTTGTTCCTCGGACACTGGCCTAACGAAGCGCGCCATCGCCGCGAGGAAACTTTCATCAAATCGGATGATGTACTCGGGCATTTCGACGAACGCATCCAGACACTGACATCGGAAAGCGCTGTGGCCGAAGCCGATCGCTGCATGAGCTGCGGCATGTGCTTTGAATGCGACAACTGTGTGGTCTATTGCCCGCAGGATGCCATCTTCCGGGTCAAGAAGGATCAGCGCACGCTCGGCCGCTATGTCGATACCGACTACACCAAATGCATCGGCTGCCACATCTGCGCCGACGTTTGCCCCTCGGGCTACATTGAAATGGGCATGGGCGAATAAACCATGTCGGTTCGCTCGGCATTTATGATCGCAACCCTCGTCCTGTTCTCGACGGGCGTTGCCGCCGAGGGCGTGCCGCAGCCGCATCCGCCGAAGGGCAAGGGTGAGGCCTGCGTCGCCGAGACCGACTTCATGCGGCGCAACCACCCTGATTTGCTCAAACATCAGCGCGACGATACATTGCGCCTCGGCATTCGAGGTGACAAGTTCAGCCTGAAGGAATGCGTCGCCTGCCACGCCGTTCCCGGTGCCGACAGCAAACCGGTAACTGTCAAGAACCCCAAACATTTCTGCCGCGAGTGCCATGATTATGCTGCCGTTCAGATCGACTGTTTTGAATGTCACAATTCAGTGCCCGACGACAAACGCTCGGCCTCAATCGATTTCACCATGCCAGGTACCGGACCCGGTCGCCGTACCGCCTTGAGCCTCAATCAATGCAGCGTCGGAGAGACGGGATGACGCAAGCTCCCGACCACAGCGCTCCCGACATGTCCCGCCGCGCCTTTCTGGCTGCCGCCGGAGCTGTTACGGGTCTGGCGCTGGCCCCGGGTGTGACACTGTTTGCCCCGGCCATGGCCCGCCCTGTCGGCACAGCGGCCTCCGACAAGGTGCGCTGGGGCTTACTGATCGATCTCAACAAGATGGACGATGGCGGGGCCAAAGGCGTTGCGGCCTGTTCTGCCGAAAACGGCTGGGTGGCGGCGGAGGGCAGCACGACCGATGCCCGCTGGATTCGCACGCTCAAGGTGAGCAACCCGGCAAACAAGACGGTGCAGACCTTGCCGATGATGTGCCAGCACTGCGCTGAGCCACCCTGCGTTGACGTCTGCCCGACCGGCGCTTCGATGAAGCGGGCCGATGGCATTGTCCTCGTCGACAAACACACGTGTATTGGCTGCCGCTATTGTGTGCTGGCTTGCCCCTATGGAGCACGATCCTTCATTCACGAGCCGTTGACGGGACAGCGCAGTCACGCCCCACGCGGCAAGGGCACGGTGGAGAGTTGTACCTTGTGCGTTCACCGCGTCGATGCCGACCGGGAACCGGCCTGCGTCGAGGCCTACGGCGGCAGCAAACAAGGAGCGATGGTCTTTGGTGACCTGAACGATCCTGAAAGCGATATCTCGAAACTGGTCGCAACGTATGCAACACACCAGGTCCGCAGCGACCTCGGCACTCGTCCCGGCGTCTGGTACAGGGGGCTTGCATGAGCACGTCCCGCATCACGTATCAGCGCATCAAGGGCGAAAGCCCGGCATTCCTTGGCTGGCTCGGCGCCCTGGGGCTGTTGATCGTGCTCGGCCTCGCCTCGGCCTGGACGATGGAGCACCATGGCCACGTCATCACTGGCATGAGCAACCGCATTGTCTGGGGCCTGCCGCATGTATTCGCCGTCTTCATGATTGTCGCAGCCTCCGGTGCGTTGAACGTGGCCTCCATTGCATCGGTGTTTGGCAAATCCGCCTACAAACCGCTGGCCCCCTTGTCGACTTTGCTGGCCCTGGCCCTGCTGGTCGGTGGTCTGAGCGTGCTGGTGCTCGATCTCGGACGGCCCGACCGTCTGATCGTCGCCATGACGACCTATAATTTTTCCTCGATCTTCGCCTGGAACATCTATCTCTACGTCGGCTTTATTGCGGTCGGCGTGGTCTATCTCTGGATGATGATGGAACGGCGCATGAATGCGTATACCAAACCGGTCGGCGTGTTTGCCTTCATCTGGCGGCTCGCCCTGACGACAGGCACAGGCTCGATCTTTGGTTTCCTCGTCGCGCGCCAGGCGTGGGATGCCGCTATCATGGCACCGATGTTTATCGCCCTGTCGCTGGCGTTTGGCCTCGCTGTCTTCCTAGTGCTGACGATTGCCATCAGCCGTCAAACCGGACGGGAGCTGGGTGCTGGCCTGCTGCGACGCCTCGGGCGTTTGCTCGGCATTTTTGCTGCGGTCGTGCTCTATTTTGCCGCCATCCAGCATCTGACAAATCTTTACGCCGCCGAACATGCCGAAGTTGAGCGCTTCATTCTGTTTGACGGTGGCATCTATACGGCGCTGTTCTGGCTCGGCCAGATCGTGATCGGCGGCGTCATCCCGCTTGCCCTGATCTTCGCGCCGCAGATAAAATCCTCGGCCAACACAGTGATGTGGGCGGCCCTTGCCGTGATAATCGGTGGTTTTGCCCAGCTTTATGTCATAATCATTGGCGGGCAGGCCTTTCCGCAGATCCTGTTCCCGGGCCGGATTGTCGAGAGCAGTTTTGCCGACGGTGGCATCGCCGCCTATGCGCCCAGCCTGCCGGAGCTCGGCCTGGGTCTGGGTGGTGCAGCCCTGGCTCTCGCCATTGTTACCCTGGTGATCAAGATCCTGGCCGTGCTGCCGACGACGATGGCGGACAAAGATTAAGTTCAAACTCATAGATCGTTAAAACCATGACCGAAAAAGCAGAACATCCCTTCGCGCAATATGTCCGCATCCTCGCACGCGGTCGCACCATTTCGCGCGCCCTGACCCAGGACGAAGCGCGCGAGGCCATGACGATGATCCTGGCCGGCGAGGTCGAGCAGGTTCAGCTCGGCGCTTTCCTCATGCTGATGCGCTACAAGGAAGAGACGCCGGAAGAAGTCGCCGGCTTCGTCGAGGCTTGCCGGGGTGCACTTGGCGTGTTGCCCGATGTGGCGGTTGATCTTGACTGGTCGTCCTATGCCGGCAAGCGCCGCCAGTTGCCGTGGTTCATTCTCTCGGCCCTCTTGCTGGCCCAGAGCGGCACGCGTATTTTTATGCACGGCACCGAAGGCCACACACCCGGTCGCATGTACACGCGCGAGACGCTGGAAGTGATGGGGTTGCCGGTGGCGACAACCCTCGCCCAGGCGGCGGAACATATCGCCACGACCAACTTCGGCTATGTGCCGCTCGAGGGCCTGAGTCCGGTGTTGCGCGAGATCATTGATCTGCGTCCCATTCTCGGGTTGCGCTCGCCGGTGCATACTATTGCCCGCATGATCAATCCGCTGAACGCACCGGCCATGCTGCAAGGTGTCTTCCACCCGAGTTATACCGAGACCCATCAGATCGGCCTGCAGTTGCTGGGCCAGTCGCACATGTCTGTGTTCAAGGGCGAGGGCGGTGAGATCGAACGCCGGCCCAACAAGCCGCTGGTCGTTAAATCTTTGCATGACGGCGTGGCCTCGGAAATTGAATGGCCGCCGCTACTGCCGGAATCACGCCAGCCCCATGACGATGACATGGACAACGGGCGTCTGATTGCCGTGTGGCGCGGGGACATCGAAGACGACTACGCCGTCGCGGCCGTGACCGGCACGACCGCGCTGGCACTTGCGACCATGGGTCGGGCAAGCGATCCGGAAGATGCCCAGGCGCAGGCGACAGCGCTGTGGCAGGCCCGCGACCGGGGGCGTCTCGGCGCGGCGGCCTGAAGCAATGCCCCATTTCCTCGTCACCGCGGCCCACAAGTCGTCGGGCAAGACAACCATCTCCATTGGCCTCAGTGCGGCACTAACGGCGCGCGGTCAAAAGGTTCAGCCCTTCAAGAAAGGCCCGGACTATATCGATCCGATGTGGCTCGGACGGGCAGCAGGCATGGCTTGCCGCAACCTTGATTTTTATACCCAGTCGAATGACGAGATCATCGCCGACTATGCCCGGGCCGGACGGTTGGCCGACGCCACCATCGTCGAGGGCAGCAAGGGTCTTTATGACGGCATGGACCCGACGGGCAGCGATTCCACTGCCGCTTTGGCTCGCTTGCTCGGATTGCCGGTTATTCTGGTTATCGATACGCAAGGCATTACCCGCGGCGTCGCTCCGCTGATCCTCGGCTACCAGGCGTTTGAACCGGATATCCCCGTTGCCGGTGTTATCCTCAACAAGGTCGCCAGTGAGCGCCACGAAGGCAAGCTGCATGCCGCCGTCGGACACTACACCGACGTGCCGGTGCTGGGCGCGGTACGGCGTTCGAAAGACCTTGAAATCGTTGAACGCCATATCGGACTGGTGCCGGCCAACGAAGCCGACGATGCCGACAAACAGGTCGCCCGGATTGCCGCCCATGTTGCTGACGACGTTGATCTCGATTTGCTGGAAACCGTGGCCGGGGCAACCCCGATCAGCCTCGCGCGCCAGGTCAGCGACCGCGCGCCGGTGATCTCAACGACAGGCCCGCGCGTGCGCATTGGTGTTTGCCGCGATGCTGCTTTCGGTTTTTATTATGCCGCCGATCTTGAAGCGTTGAGCGAGGCCGGTGCCGATCTCGTGCCGTTTGATGCCATCGAGGATGCCCGTCTGCCCGACGTTGATGGCCTGTTCATCAGTGGTGGGTTTCCCGAAACCCAGATGGCGGCACTGGAAGCCAATGGATCAATGCGGGCTGACATCAAGGCCGCCATCGAGGACGGCATGCCGGTCTATGCCGAATGCGGTGGCCTGATGTATCTCGCGCGACAAATCAGCTGGCGCGGTGAAGTGCGTGACATGGTCGGTGCGCTGGCGGCGGACGTGGTGATGACGGAACGCCCGGTCGGCCGCGGGTATGTCCGGCTGCAGGAGACCGGTCTCGGACCGTGGCCGCTGCGCCGCGACGATGACCCGACGCCTGAGTTCCCGGCCCATGAATTTCACTACTCAAGGCTTGAGAATATTGATCCCGGCCTCTCCTTCGCGTATGACGTTCGGCGTGGCACTGGCAGCGATGGTGCGCACGATGGCTTGATTTATAAAAACCTGCTGGCCAGTTACGCGCATCTGCGCGACGTTGAGGGCAATCGCTGGACGCAGCGCTTTGTTGGCTTCGTCCGTCAGTGCCGCGATCAAGACACAGCCGGCCTGCGATCCAGGAAAACTTAAACGTTATGACTGAAAACAACGATCAGGACCTGGCGGGGAAGGTTTACCTCGTCGGCGCCGGACCCGGCGATCCGGACCTGTTGACGGTCAAGGCGGCGCGATTGCTGGCCAGCGCCGATGTCGTGGTCTTTGATCGCCTGGTCTCGACCGACGTGCTTGATTTGATTCCGTCCGGTGCGCCCCGGATTTATGCCGGCAAGGCCAGTGCCAATCATTCGATGCCGCAAAGCGAGATCAACGAACTGCTCGTCAGTTTGACTAAAACAAATGCGGTCGTGGTCCGGCTCAAGGGTGGTGACCCCTTCATCTTTGGCCGGGGCAGTGAAGAAGCGCTGCATCTTGCCGAACACAACGTGGCATTCGAAATTGTTCCGGGCATCAGTGCAGCCTCGGGCTGCAGCGCCTATCTCGGCGTGCCACTGACGCATCGGGGACTTGCCACAGGCGTGCGCTTTGTCACCGGGCATACCCAGAATGACGAACTGGATTTCGACTGGGAACAACTCGCTGATCCCGAGACCACGCTTGTGGTTTATATGGGCCTCGCCAACCTCGGTCGCATTGCCGAACGCCTGATCGCTGCCGGGCTCGATGCTTCAACGCCTATTGCTGCCGTTGAACGCGGTACGACACCCCGTCAACGCCATTGCGTCGCTACGCTGGAAACTGCGGTCGAAGCCGTGACAGCGGCCAAAATCGGGCCACCCTGTTTAATGGTGATCGGCAAGGTCGCCGGTCTGGCCGGCGCGCTCGAATGGTGGCAGCCCGATCAGGACTCCGCCTGATCCTGTTCGTCGAAATGTTTGCGCCAGCGCTTGATCAACGTCGGGATTAGCGCGACGCCGAGCAGCAGTGTACCGGCAGTGACGACTTTCAAAACGACATCCTGGCCGCCCGTCGCCGCTTCCTTGCTGGCATAGCCAACGTAAGTGTAAGCGAAGCTGCCCGGTGCCATGCAAATCAGCGAGGCAATGACGTAGTGGTGCAATGGAATGGCTGTCAGGCCGAGCAGATAATTTAATATGTTAAACGGGAACAGCGGCACGAGGCGTACAAAAGCAACGAAGTGCCAGCCCTCGGCGTCAACACCTTCCTTGATGTAACCAAGCTTGCCGCCCCATTTCGAAGTGGCAAAATCGCCGGCGATATAGCGCGCGATCAGGAAGGAGATCGTCGCCCCCGCCGTGGCACTGATCAGGGAAAAAATGCTGCCCATCACCGGGCCAAAAATGGCGCCGCCGGCCAGGGTCATCAACGATGCCGGCAAACAAAGCGGTACAGCGACAATGTAGGCCGCCATAAAAACCAGTGGCGCCCAGATGCCGAACTCGACGATCTTCGCCTCGAGATTGTCGGCGTCCAGCATGTCGCGCATCGACCAGACCCAGATCATCACAGCAATCAGCGCCGCGAGGGCAATGAAGCGAATGGGCGTGCCGAATTTCACGACGCGCCGTCTTTGCGGTTCAGGGGATAGCCGCCCGTTGTTCCGCTGACCGGCAACGCCAGCGCACCCAGCAATCCAATTCGGTCAGGGTCGCGATAGATCGACAGGCCAATGGTCATGCCGTCATGTCCGCCCCGGGGCTGGGCGCGATAGGTCCCGAATATCCAGTCCCACCATGGCAGGTTAAAACCAAAATTGCTGTTGGTCTCGGATGGCATGATGGAATGATGGACCCGGTGCATGTCCGGCGTGACGACAATCAATCGCAACACCCGATCCAGCCCGACAGGCAGGGAAATATTGCCGTGGTTGAACATTGCGGTCGCGTTCAACAGCACTTCGAAGATAATGACGGCGACTGCGGCTGGCCCCAGAACCAGGACAGTGGCCAGTTTGATGCCCATCGACAAAAAGATCTCGACGGTATGGAAACGCGCGCCCGTCGTCACATCGAAATCAAGGTCGGCGTGGTGAACCATGTGCAGCCGCCAGAACAGCGGTACGGCATGAACCATGACGTGCTGCAGATAAATGACGGCATCGAGCACAATGACGGCGATGATGACCTCCAGCCAGACCGGCCAGTCAACGATATTCAACACGCCCCAGCCCTCGGCCGCTGCTTTGGTTGCAAGGCCAACCGCGAGGATCGGCACCAGCAGTCGGATGGCCAGACCATTGATAATCACCAGGCCGAGGTTTGTCGTCCAGCGACGGCGTTTCGAGACGGTCAAGGCGCGTCGCGGGGCGAATATCTCAACCAGCGCAACGCCGGCGAATATGCCAAAAAAACAGATCAAGCGAACCAGCGGTTCGTTTGTGACCAAAAAATTTTCCACGCGGGACGTTTTCCCCAAAAAATATAATTTATTCTCTTATTGATCTTGGCAGAGGCAGCAAAAGAGGCAAGTCTTGACCACGACTTTGTGATCAGGTGTGGCAATGAAAAACCGGGAGCAACAATGGTGTTTTCAGATCATATGTTATTCGATGGGGCGGCGAAGGCGAAGCATTTGCTGGTGCTGGCCCACGGTGCCGGGGCCCCGATGGACAGCCCGTTCATGACGGCTTTTGCTGAAGGTTTGGCCAAAAACAAAATTCGTCTGGCGCGGTTTGAATTTCCTTACATGCAGCGCCGCCGGGCCGAAGGTACCAAACGACCGCCGGATCGCGGGCCGAAGCTCGAAGCCGCGTGGCATGAGGTCGTGGCGGAGCTGCGCCAGGGTATGCCCAAACAGGGGAAAATTATCATCGGCGGCAAGTCGATGGGCGGGCGGATCGCCAGCATGATCGCCGAAGAGGCCAGCGTCGATGGCCTGGTCTGTCTCGGCTATCCGTTTCATCCCCCCGGCAAACCTGAAAAAACCCGCACCGAACATCTGGCCGCCCTGAAAACGCCGACCCTGATTGTGCAGGGCACCCGCGATGCGCTTGGCACCATCGATGACGTCAAGGCGTACAAGCTTTCGAAAGCCATCAAGCTGCACTGGCTCGAAGACGGCGATCACAGCTTTAAGCCACGCAAGGCCTCGGGCCGAACCGAACAGCAGAATTGGGACGAAGGCATTGCTGCCGTCGCCCGTTTCGTCCTGAATGTCTAGAGGTTAATCGATTGTTTGATAGCGCGCGTTGGCACCCGTTTCGATTGCCGCGGCACGCAGACGGTCGACGTCGAGGCGGTGGCGGATCATCTCCAACAGGCGCAGTTCTTCCTGTTTAACCTCGCCGTCGGCAGCGGCGACATCACAGGCCAGGGCATAGGCCGTGGCGCGTAAATTGTCGGGCAGTGAGTCCGCGACAATATCGATCACGGTTTCGATGCCGTTTTCCTGGTTGAGGATCTCGGCGCAGTTGGCGGCAATTTCCGGCAGCAATTCAGGATCGAAGGCCTCGAAGGCCGGCAGGGTTTTGACGATGTCGCCGATGATAAAAATCTCGCGGTCCGTCATTTCGGAATCGGCCGCCGACATAATGACCATGGTGTAGATGAGCGCCGTATGTTGCATGTGTCTGGATACTTTCAGTTGGCTCGCTATTTTGGCAGTTGGCTCGCTATTTTGGCAGTTGGCTCGTTATTTTCGCTATTGTCTCACGGATCAGACTTTGAGGAAATCCCGCGTGATGTTGACGGCGTCGGCAAGGCCCAGACGCTGGACCTCGACCTGTTCCGGGAAAGCATCTAATAGCCGGGTCGGCAGGGCAGAATCAAGCATGACGAAGACACCACGGTCGGTATTGCCGCGAATAAGCCGGCCAAATGCCTGTTTCAGGCGCAATCTGGTCAACATATCGTCATACCGGGTACCGCCAAAGGCTGATTTGCGGGCGCGATGCAGGATGCCCGGACGCGGCCATGGCACGCGGTCAAAGACGATCAGTCGCAGACTGCGGCCCGGCACATCGACACCATCGCGCACGGCATCAGTGCCGAGCAGGCAGGCATCTTCCTCTGCCCGGAAAATGTCCACAAGTGTGCCGGTGTCGAGCGCATCGGTATGCTGGGAGAGCAGGGGGATGCCGGCATCCTCCAGCGGGCCCACCAGTTTGGCCTGGGTCGCGCGCAATCGGGCGATGGCGGTAAAGAGGCCAAGCCCGCCCCCGCCCGCAGCGATAAACAGCTCGCGATAGGCGGCGGCGACCTGATCCGTGTCGTTGCGCCGCACATCATTAACCACGAGCACGCGGGTGACGTCGCCATAATCATAGGGCGAGGGCAGGCTGGCGCGGCGCGCCGGCAGCGGCATGTGGTGGGCACCGGTGCGCACCTCGGCACTGGCCCAGTTGTCAGCGTCTTCGTTATCAACTTCAGTCGTACGGTCGCGCAGGCTGGCGGAGGTTACCAGCACGCCATGGGCGCGATGCAATACGCTTTGCGAAAACGGCGTGGTCGGGTCCAGCCAGTGGCGATACATGCCGACATCAGTTGAGCGGCCTTCCATGCGCTCAACGCCGAACCAGTCGACAAACTCTGGCGGCAGCGGAAGGCCGAGATTACCGAGCATGCTGAACCACGACTTGACCGCCTCGGCCCTGCGACGAAGCCCCCGGGCGGCGGCATCGATGCGGCGGCGGCTGTCACTGTCCAGTGTCTCCGCCTCTTCATCCAACCGGTCCGCCAGCAGCTGGGCGAGCAACAGCATCGGTTTGAACAGGGATTGCAGCGATTGCGCCAGATCATCGGCGGCCTTGACCATGGTCTCGGTCGGCTCGGTCGTTTCGGTCTCGATGCTGTATCCCGCGTCCGGTTTGTCCTGGCGCGCGTTGACCAAGCCATTGACATGACTGAGAAATTTCTCCGTCGGCCCGAACGGCTCCTGTTCGACAATGCGTCGCAACCAGCCTTCGCCAGGCAATTCAGCGGCCGCCCGTTTGACGGCGGCAAGTGCAGCCTCGGCCTTTTCTTCGCCACCGATCAGATCGCCGATGCGGTTGTCGATGCCGCGTGCCCGGCGCTGGCGACCCCCTTCGGAGCCGCGCACCCAGCGTCGCAATTCAGCCGCTTCCTGGCCGTTGAGATGCGCAGCAAACGCGCTGTCCGCAGCATCAAAAATATGATGACCTTCATCAAAGACATAACGCGTCGGCAGTTCGGTGGTGTCATCGGCCATGGCGGCCTGGATCATCACCAACGCATGATTGGCGACAACGATCTCGGCCCGGCGCGCCTTGCGCTGAACGCGCTCGATATAACAGCGCCGGTAATGGGCGCAGGCCGAATAAACACATTCACCCCGCCGATCGGCCAGACCAAGCGTGCGGCCCGTGCCAAACAAATGGATCAGCCACGAAGGGAAATCACCGCCGACCATATCGCCGTCTCGCGTCACCTCGGCCCAGCGCACCATTAAGGCAACGGCCGTGACAGCCCGACCCTGACGCGCCCGGCTGGCTTCTTCCTCGAGGTTCAAAAGACAGAGATAATTTTCCCGGCCCTTGCGCAGCACGGCCTTTTCGGCGCGCTCACGCGGGTCGGGGTACAGTTTGTGCAGTTCCTGGTCAAGCTGGCGCTGCAGGTTCTTGGTGTAGGTCGAGATCCACACCGTGCCGTCATTCTTTTGGGCCCAGACACTGGACGGCGCGATATAACCCAGCGTCTTGCCGACACCGGTGCCGGCCTCGGCCAGCACGATACTGGGACCGCCTTCAGTTTCGCGCGGCAAAAACGTCGCGGCGGCGTGCTCGGCGTAGCTGCGTTGCTGCGGACGGGTCTCGGCCTGACTATCGAGCAACTGGTCGAGCCGCTCGAGCGTCTCATCGCCTGACACCGGTTCATTGCCGGCGGGCGGCGGCGGGGCCTGTTCTTCCCATTCCGGCAGCCGGTTCCAGATATCGAGACCACGCCGGGTCGGCGGCTTGTCATCGGGTGTGCCTTCAATCAACCAGCGCGCCCACGGCCAGCCCGCCTGCTCCAGCGTCTGGATCAGGCTGTCGAGATAGACGTCGCGTTGCGCGACCGCCATTTCCGCCGCCAGATGTTGTGGAATATCGAGCAGCGAGACCGCCTGATCTTCCAGGTTGTCCGGATGCACGAGGTTCAGCGCCGCCGCCAGTCCGGCCACGGTCGGCAGGCAAAACTGTGCCGGTCTCACGAAGGCAAACAACTCCAGCACATCGAGCAATGGCAGGTCATCGCGGCGCAGTCGGCGCGCCACCGAGGGCGCATGACAGACGATGACAGGCGTGCGGGCGGCGCGCTGGGCTGCAGCGCGCAGATCGAGCGTCTCGATTTCACCGTCTGCCGTCAGCCAGACGGCCTGGCGCGGCCCGACAGCCATGGCAGGTGCCGACGTCACCGGCCCGAAATCGGGGGCGGTGTCGTCTGGGCTGGCAGGATCGGGATCAAGTGAAAAGGGGTCTGACATGGGGCGAGTATATAGGGCTGTGGCATTGACGCGAACACTTGTAACGCCTAGTTTCCGGCATCCTTTTGTCTAATTGAAGAATGAGAACATGTCGAACAAGGCTGACGTCGCCCTGGCCAGCAAAGCCTGGCCCTTTGTCGAAGCGCAAAAGCTGGTCGAGCGGCTGGAAAAACGACCGAACGACAAGGGCTATGTTCTGTTCGAGACGGGCTATGGCCCCTCTGGATTGCCCCACATCGGTACCTTTGGCGAGGTCGCTCGTACCACCATGGTGCGCCAGGCCTTCAATCTGCTGAGCGACTATCCGACGCGGCTGTTTGCCTTTTCCGATGACATGGATGGCCTGCGCAAGGTACCCGACAACATCCCCAACAAGGAATTGCTGGAGCCTCATCTCGGCAAACCCCTGACCGAGGTCCCGGACCCCTTTGGCACGCATGCAAGCTTCGGCGAACACAATAATGCGCGCCTGCAGACCTTCCTTGATGAGTTCGGCTTCGATTATGAATTTGTATCAGCAACTGAGCGCTACAAGGGCGGTCACCTTGATGCGACGTTGCTGAAGGTTTTGCAAAACTACGATGACGTTATCAATGTCATTTTGCCAACACTTGGGCCCGAACGCCGGGCGACCTACAGCCCGTTCCTGCCGATCTGCCCCAAGACCGGCATTGTGCTGCAGGTGCCGATTATCGAGCATGATCTCGACGCCGGTACGGTGGTCTACGAAGATGACGACGGCAATCGCGTCGAAACCCTGGTGACCGGGGGTAAATGCAAATTGCAGTGGAAGGCCGACTGGGCCATGCGCTGGGTTGCCCTCGATGTCGATTATGAAATGTCGGGCAAGGATCTGATCGACAGCGTCAAGTTGTCGTCACGGATTTGCAAGGTGCTCGACGGCCAGCCGCCGGAAGGCTTCAATTATGAGCTGTTCCTTGATGAGAACGGTGAGAAGATTTCCAAGTCGCGCGGCAACGGCCTGACGATTGAGGACTGGCTGCAGTACGCTTCGCCGGAAAGTCTGTCCTTGTACATGTTCAATTCACCGCGCAAGGCCAAGCGGCTGTTTTTTGATGTCATTCCGCGCGCCGTTGATGACTATCTGACGCATCTCGAAAAATATTCCGATCAGGAAGACGACAAAAAATTCATGAACCCGGCCTGGCATATCCACAACGGCCAGCCGCCGGTAGAAGATGTGCCGATCACCTTTGCCATGCTGCTCAATCTCGCGAGTGTCTGTAATACCGAGGACCCCGAGGTGTTGTGGGGCTTTATCAGTCGCTATGTCGAGGGTGCGGTGCCCGAGAACTATCCCATCCTTGACCGCCTGGCGGGTTATGCCATCGCCTATTACCGCGACTTTGTCCGCCCGAGCAAGGACTACCGGGCACCTGATGACACCGAACGCGCGGCGCTCGAAGACCTCGTGGCAAAACTCGAGGAACTGGGCCAGGGCGCATCGCACGAGGATGTGCAGTTCGAGGTATACGAAGTCGGCAAGCGTCACGGTTTCGAGAACCTGCGCGACTGGTTCAAGGCGCTCTATGAGACTTTGCTTGGCCAGTCCCAGGGCCCGCGCATGGGATCGTTCATCGCGCTATATGGCGTTGAGGAAACCACAGCCTTGATCCGCCGGGTGCTGGCCGGCGAAAAACTCGCCTAAAAAACGTTGCAGGTTTCGGCGTATTCGAAATAGAGGTCACGGGCGCGGTTGGCGACCGGGCCGGGCTGCAGGTCGCGATCCTCGATGCGGATCGCCGGCATGACCTTGCCGTAATTGCCTGAGTTGAAGACCTCATCGGCGTCCATGACGTCATTCATGTCAAACTGGGTTTCGATGACTTCAATACCGTCGTCGGACAGAAGCTGCGCAATGCGCGAACGCGTTACACCGGCAAGGAAGGTACCGTTGACGGCGGGCGTGTAGGCCTTGCCGTCCTTGACGATCCAGATGTTGGCTGTGGCGAATTCGGCAACATTGCCGTTGGCATCAAGCAGGATGGCATTGTCGAAACCCTTTGCGTTGGCTTCACGCAGGGCGCGCTGGGTATTGGGATAGAGGCAGGCGGCCTTGGCATCGGTCGGGGCCATGTCCTTGGCCGGACGGCGGCGTGTCGACAGGCAGGCGCTGAAACCGCCGAAGCCTGGTAGTGGATTGTGATAGACCGCGAGGGCAAATTTGGTGCCTTCGGGATCAGGCACCAGAAAACCGGTGGTGCCATAAAACATCGGGCGAATGTAAAGCTCCGAATCCTGCGGCAGTTTGCGCACGCCTTCGATGCAGAGCGCCTCGATCTCTTCGGCGGTGAGAGAAGGTTTCAGGCCCATTACGTTGGCCGAATTGATCACGCGTTTGCAGTGCATGTCGAGGTCGGGCACGCAGCCGTTAAAGGCGCGCGCACCATCAAATACCACTGAGGCCAGCCAGAAAGCATGGTCTTCCATTCGCAGGATCTTCGGATCCTCGTCAAACCATTCGCCTTCGGAATAATACACACCGGACATAGATTGAACCTTTCAAGCGCAAGCGCCGATCCGGGCAGTGGATCGGCGTCATTTACGATGATTAGAATAGCCTGCTTGGGCGGCTTGTCCAACAGTTGAGACATTCGGCTCCTGCAGGTCAGCCATGATCTATCCGCACGCGGCAGGAGGGCGTATGATAGCGCCGATATGTGCGGACGCTACAGCCTGACCACTCCCGTCGAAGCCATGCGCCAGTTATTCGGGTTTTCGCAACTGCCCAATCTGGCGCCACGCTACAATATTGCCCCGACCCAGGATGTCGCCGTCGTGCGTACCGGCGACGAAGGAGGGCGTGATCTATCGATGTTGCGCTGGGGCCTGATCCCGTCGTGGGCCAAAGACAAGGACTTCGGAGCCAAGACCATTAACGCGCGGGCCGAGACCGTGGCTGAAAAACCATCCTTCCGATCGGCCTACAAAAAACGCCGCTGCCTGATCCCGGCGGATGGTTATTACGAATGGGTCAAGGCTGAGGGGGGCAAGCAACCTTACCGTTTCTGCCGTGAGGACGGCGAGGCCTTTGGACTGGCAGGCCTGTGGGAAAGCTGGACCAACCCGGAAGATGGCGAAGTGATTCTGACTTGCTCCATTGTCGTGCGCGAAGCCGGATCGTTCACTGAAACCTGGCACCATCGCATGCCGGTGATCGTCCGTCCCGACAGCTACGGCGTCTGGCTCGGTGAGGGCGATCCCGATATGGACGATGTCGCCGGAGTGATGGCCGAGCCCAACGAAGAGGGACTGATTGCCTTCCCGATTTCCAGACGCATCAACAACGTGCGCAATGATGACGCTGAGTGCATCGAACTGGTTGAATTGTCCGAGCCGGAGGCCACTGAAGTTTCAACACCTGTGGCAAAACAAGGGAACCTGTTTTGATTGATCTCTATCCGCTGGCCGGTCCCCTGCTTCGCGCGATTGACCCGGAAACGGCGCACCGCATGACCGTCAACGCCCTGCGCTTCGGTCTGGTGCCGGGTGTGGCGGACAAGGACGCGCCGGAACTTGCCGTTTCGGCGCTCGGGCTTCAATTCAGTAATCCCGTGGGTCTGGCGGCAGGCTTTGATAAAAATGCCGAGGTGCCGGACGCCATGCTGAACCAGGGTTTTGGCTTTGTCGAAATCGGCAGCGTTACGCCGAAGCCGCAGGCCGGTAATCCACGCCCGCGATTGTTCCGCCTGCCGGAAGACCAGGCCGTAATTAACCGCAATGGTTTCAACAACGACGGGCTCGATGTCATTGAACGTCGCATGAAAGCGCGTCGAGTTAAATCGGGGGGCAAGTCGCGGGGCATCGTCGGAGCCAACATCGGGGCCAACAAGGACAGTGCGGATCGAACGGAAGATTATGTCACCGGGCTCAAGCGCCTCGCCCCCCTGTCGGACTACGTCACCATTAATATCTCCTCACCCAACACGCCGGGCCTGCGGGATTTGCAGGGGGCTGAGGAACTGGATGACTTGCTCGGCCGGGTCAAGGCGGCCGGTGACGGTGTGACGATTGTCCTGAAAGTCGCCCCCGATCTTGATGCCGAAGGTCGCCGGATCATTGCCGATCTCGCCGTGCGGCATGCGATTGACGGCATGATCATCAGCAACACGACCATCGCCCGGCCCGACCTCAAGGGTCATCACCGGGATGAGGTCGGCGGCTTGAGCGGGGTGCCGTTGTTTGAAGCCTCGACGGCAGTGCTCGCTGATATGTACAAACTGACCGGCGGCAAGATCACTTTGATCGGTGCCGGCGGTATTTCGTCGGGCGCAGATGCCTACGCCAAAATCCGTGCCGGGGCGACGCTCGTTCAACTCTATACAGCCCTTGTTTATCAGGGCCCGGCGCTGGTCGGGCGGATCAAGGCAGACCTGGTTGACTTGCTGAAGCGCGACGGATTTACATCCGTGTCCGACGCGGTTGGCACTTCACATTAAGCCCAGGGCATGTCAGAAGTGCCGCGTCATCATTTACAAAAGAAAAAAGATTTATGACCCTTCCCGTTTTATCCGGTGTGCAGGAAATCGCACAAGACTACGACGCCCTGATCCTCGATCTCTGGGGCGTGGTACACAACGGTGTTGAGCCCTATCCCGGCGTGCTCGATTGTCTTGAAAATTTGCGCGACGCGGGAAAACAGGTGCTGCTGCTGAGCAATGCGCCGCGCGTATCAACCAAAGTCGGTGTCCAGGTCGCCGGTTTTGGCGTACCGCGCGATGCCTATGATGATGTCGTCACGTCGGGTGATGTCACGCGCCTCAGTGTACGGCGCCGGGACGATGCCTGGCATGCTGCACTCGGCGATACCTTCTTCCATGTAGGGCCGGAACGTGACTGGGGTTTGCTCGACGGCATCGGTGTCGACGAAGTTGACGGCATTGACAAGGCGGCGTTTGTACTGACTTCCGGTCTGCGCGACGATGAGAGCGAAACGGAAGCTGACTACGATGAGATTTTTGGCCAGGCGCTTGCGCGCAAGCTACCGATGATTTGCGCAAACCCTGATCTATCCGTGATGCGGGGCGACAAAATGGTGCTGTGCGCCGGAGCCATTGCGGCGCATTACGAGGCCATGGGCGGTGAAGTGATGTACCACGGCAAGCCGCACGCCCGGGCCTATCAGGTCTGTTTCGAGAAGCTCGACGGTGTGGCGCGCGATCGTATCATCGCCGTTGGCGACAGCTACCGCACTGATATTGCCGGGGCCAACGCCGCAGGCATAGCCTCGTTGTTTGTCGCCGGTGGTATTCACGGCGCGGAACTGGGCGTGGCCAATGGAATGCTGGATGCCGACAAAGTCACCGAAGCGGCCACGGCTGCCGGTCATGTCCCCACCGCCGCAATTGCCGGGTTTTTCTGGTAATCAGGTTACCGCGCCTCGGATGGCATATTTCGGGTCCTGCCAGACATTACCGTCCATGATCGTCGTCAGTTTGTCGACGGCGTCCCAGACATCGACGAAGCGCACATAAAGCGGTGTGAATCCGAAGCGCAGCACGTTGGGCTCGCGATAATCGCCGATCACACCGGCCCCGATCAGGGCCTGCATGATTTCGAAACCGTGGGCATGTATGAATGAAATCTGGCTGCCGCGCACGCTGGCATCACGCGGTGAAATCAACTCGAAGCCGTGGCCCGTACAACGCGTCTCGACCAGATCGATGAACAGCTCACACAACGCAATGCTTTTGGTCCGGATGTCGTTCATGTCGACGTCTTGCCAGACTTCCAGCGCCGTCTCGACTGCCGACAGCCCGAGAATGCCGTGCGAGCCACTTAGCATGCGTTCGATGCCACTGGCGGGCTCGAAACGAATATCAAAGGCGAAGGGCGCGTTGTGGCCCATCCAGCCGGTCAGGGGCTGGCGAATTTGGTCCTGCAGGCGAGCGGCGACAAAGATAAACGCCGGAGCGCCGGGGCCACCATTGAGATATTTGTAGGTGCAGCCGATGGCGAGGTCAGCCCCTGCTGCGTTGAGATTTACCGACATGGCACCCGCGGTATGGCAAAGATCCCACAGCATTAACGCGCCCGCGTCATGCGCCGCCCTGGTCACTGCGTCCATGTCATGGATCAGGCCGGATTTGAAATCAACGTGCGTCAGCATGACCACCGCGACATCTTCGTCGATGGCGTCGTAAACGCTGTCGCCGGGCTGCACCAGGCGTAATTCGTGACCCCGGTCGAGGTGAGCGATCAGGCCCTGAGCCATATAAAGGTCGGTCGGGAAGTTTCCGGCTTCCGAGACAATCACCTTGCGATCGGGTCGCATGTCCAGCGCGGCGGCCAGTTGTTTGTAGACGTTGACCGACGTCGAATCGCAGACCACGACTTCACCGTCATCCGCGCCGATCAATCCGGCCAGCGTATCGCCGACTTTCATCGCCTTGGTGATCCAGTTGGCCTCGTTCCAGCTGCGGATCAAACCTTGCGCCCATTCCTCGCGCATGGTGCGCTCGACGTTGGCAGCGACGGCGTGGGTCATGGCCCCCAGTGAATTGCCATCGAGATAAATGATGTTCTCCGGCAAGACAAACTCATCACGGCGGGCGGCCAGCGGATCGGCTTGATCCATTTCAAGACAGGTGGCGCGGGAAATTTCCTTGGTCATTCAGGGGCTCTCATCAGATGTTGTGTGGCTCGCCGAGGTAATCCTCGGATTGCATTTCAATAAGACGTGATTCGGTGCGGGCGAATTCAAACTTGCCCTCACCTTCGACGTAGATCTCGCCGGGAGCACTGTCGGCGCTGCAGATAAAATTGACCCGGTGATCATAAAGTACATCGATCAGGTTGATCAGACGCCGGGCCTCGTTGCGTTTATCCAGCGTCAACTTAGGGATGTGATCAAGAAACACAGTGTGGAACTGCTGGGCGATTTCGATGTAGTCGGCGGCCCCCAACGGCTGTTCACACAGCGCGGCAAAGCCAAAACGGGCAATGCCTTGCACGGTGACCGGGGCCGTAATATTGCGGCCCTGGACATGCAGGATGCGCGGCTCAGGTTCAGCGTGATCAGTGAGCAGGTCGAAGGCGGTATCCATTTCGGCCTCGCTCTGGTCGTTCAGGGGCGTGAAATAGACTGGCGACTGTTTGAGCCGGGCCAGGCGATAGTCCTGGCCTCCGTCGAGCTGCAGAATGTCGAGTTTCGATTTCAAAATGTCGATGAACGGCAGGAATAATTCGCGGTTCAGACCACCGAGGTACAAATCATCCGGCGGGCGGTTCGAGGTCGTGACGACAACAACGCCATTGTCAAACAGCGCCTTGAAGAGCCGGGCAAGGATCATGGCGTCCGCCGTATCACTGACCTGAAATTCATCAAAACACAGAAGCCAGGAAATTTGCGCGAGGTCCTTTGCCACGGGCGGGATCGGGTCACCTTCGGTGCCATTTGATTTGGCCATTTGTCGCCAGGTATGAATGCGGGCGTGCACATCAAGCATGAAGGCGTGAAAGTGCACCCGGCGTTTGCGCGCCACATCAACCGAATTGTAGAACACATCCATCATCGCGGTTTTGCCGCGCCCGACATCGCCGTAAAAATACACACCCTGCGGCGCTTCGGTATTGCGGCCACGACCAAATATCTTGGCCCAGCCCTTGATGGTCTTTGGGTCATGTCCGCGCAGTTTGACGCTGAGCAATTGAAGCTTTTCCGCCGCCAGTTCCTGCACGGGATCAGCCTGCCATTCGCCTTCGCGAACCAGCCGCCGGTAAACGTGAATGGGACCTTCGGGAGCGTTCATTTCAGAGCGTGACCTTTTCGGTCAGGTCGGCAATGGCGGCAGCATTTTCGCCGCCTTCGGATCGCAATCCGTAGATTGATCCCTGGCGGTCGGCCAGCGGTTTGTTCTGGCCGAGTTTTGCCTTGGCATCGAAACGCTCGACTGGAATTTCAAACACCACAATGCCGCGGGTAATTTTTTGATATACCTCATCGGGAGCATCATATCGCCAGGGCGTCTCGAAAGTGGCCTCCTGGGTTTCGATCAGTTCGTTCATTATCTTTTTTACCGCCGGGAAATCGTCGATGATCCGGACCCGACCATAAGCATGAATGGCGACATAGTTCCAGGTCGGTACCTGCCCCTCCGAGACGTAGTGGTTCGGCGATATATAGGCATGCGGTCCCTGAAACACCGCAAGTGTTTCCTGTCCGCCGGCGAATTCCTGCCAGTGCGGATTGGCTCGCGCCATATGGGCGATCAGGGTGCCGTTTTCGCCCCGGTCCGGGTCGTACATGAAAGGCAGATGACTGGCAATCAGACCACCATTGCTGTCGGTCGACGTCAACACACCAAAACTATTGTCTTTGATCAATGCGGTGATCTGGTTCTGGTCTTCAATTCTGAAATGTTCGGGAACGTACATATTATAATGGCTCCGAATAAAAAGGGCCGCCGAAGCGATCCGGCGGCCCGTTAAGTATAGACGGTTTTACCGTTTAGCGTCGTGCCACCATCATCTGCTTGATACCGGCGATCGCCTGGGCCGGGTTAAGGCTTTTCGGGCATGTCTTGGCGCAGTTCATGATGGTGTGGCAACGATAAAGGCGGAAGGGGTCTTCCAGCGCATCGAGGCGCTCGCCCGTGTGCTCATCACGCGAATCGACGAGCCAGCGGTAGGCCTGCAACAACGCCGCCGGGCCGAGGTAGCGGTCTTCGTTCCACCAATAACTCGGGCAACTGGTCGAACACGACGCGCACATGACACATTCCCACATGCCATCGAGCTTGGCGCGGTCTTCGCGGCTTTGAAGGCGTTCGCGGCCTTCGGGTGCCGGCGTTTCGGTCATCATCCATGGCTTGATCGCGGCGTACTGGGCATAAAAATTCGTCAGATCCGGTACCAGATCCTTGATCACCTGCAAATGGGGCAGGGGGTAGACCTTGACGTCGCCCTTGACGTCGGCAGTGGCTTGCGTGCAGGCCAGTGTGTTGGTGCCGCCGATATTCATGGCACAGCTGCCACAGACGCCTTCGCGGCAGGAGCGGCGGAATGTCAGCGTCGGATCGATGTCGTTCTTGATGTGGATCAGGGCGTCCAGCACCATTGGCCCACAGGCATCAGTATCGATATTGTAGGTGTCGATCACCGGGTTTTTGCCATCGTCCGGGTTCCAGCGATAGACCTGGAAGCGCCGGGTGTTTTTGGCACCCTCCGGGGCGGCAAAGACTTTGCCTTTGCCGACCTTGGAATTGGCGGGTAATGCGAACTCAACCATATTTTCTGTCCTTCTCCGCCTGTCCTAGTAGACCCGGGCCTTGGGCTCGATGTAGTCAATTTCGTCGGTCATGGTGTAGGTATGAACCGGGCGATAATCCAGCGTCGTTTTGTTGTTTTCATCGATCCACGACAGCGTGTGCTTCATCCAGTTTTCATCATCACGGTCCGAGAAATCCTCGCGCGCATGGGCACCACGGCTTTCCTGCCGATTGGCGGCGCTTTCCATAGTGACGACGGCCTGGCCGATCAGATTGTTGAGCTCAAGCGTCTCGACGAGATCGGAATTCCACACCAGCGATCGATCCGACACCCCGATATCCGGCATCTGCTTCGCGACATCGGCAATCAGCGTGCGGCCTTCTTCGAGCACTTCACCGGTGCGGAAAACGGCACAATTGTTTTGCATGGTGCGCTGCATGTCATCGCGGATCGCGGCGGTTGGCCGATCCCCCTTGGCATGGCGGAAATGATCGAGCCTCGCCAGCGCGTCATCCCCGGCATCTGCCGGCAGTGACTTGTGCGGTGCGCCCGATTTGATGGTTGCGGCGGCGCGCAAGGCAGAAGCGCGTCCGAAGACCACGATATCGAGCAGTGAATTCGAGCCCAGACGATTGGCCCCGTGGACCGAAACGCAAGCGGCTTCACCGATGGACATCAGGCCCTGAACAACAGAGTCGGGATCACCGTCTTTCAACGTCACAACCTCGCCGTGGAAGTTCGTCGGGATGCCGCCCATGTTGTAGTGCACGGTCGGCAATACAGGGATTGGTTCCTTGTTGACGTCGACACCGGCAAAAATCGCCGCACTTTCGGAAATGCCGGGCAGACGTTCTTCCAGCATTGCCTTGTCGAGGTGATCAAGGTGCAGATAGATGTGATCCTTGTTGGGACCAACACCACGACCTTCGCGAATCTCGACAGTCATCGAGCGGCTGACGACATCGCGTGAGGCCAGATCCTTGGCGCTCGGCGCATAGCGCTCCATGAAGCGCTCGCCTTCCGAATTGACCAGATAACCGCCTTCGCCGCGCACGCCTTCGGTGATCAGGCAGCCCGCGCCGTAAATGCCGGTCGGGTGGAACTGGACGAATTCCATATCCTGCATCGGCAATCCGGCGCGCAGCGCCATGCCGCCGCCGTCACCTGTGCAGGTGTGGGCGGAAGTGCAGGAGAAGTAGGCCCGGCCATAACCGCCGGTCGCCAGTACGACTGTATGGGCGCGGAAGCGATGAATGGTACCGTCTTCGAGACACCACGCCATGACGCCCCGGCAGACGCCTTCGTCATCCATGATCAGATCGAGGGCGAAGTATTCGATAAAGAATTCGGCGTCATGCTTCAGGGATTGCTGATACAGCGTGTGCAAAATCGCATGACCCGTACGGTCGGCGGCGGCAGCAGTGCGTTGCGCCGTGCCTTCACCATAATTCGTCGTCATGCCGCCGAAGGCGCGCTGGTAAATCTTGCCCTCGGGCGTGCGCGAAAACGGCACACCGTAGTGTTCAAGCTCGATCACCGCCGCCGGGCCTTCCTTGCACATGTATTCGATGGCGTCCTGATCGCCGAGCCAGTCCGAGCCCTTGACGGTATCGTACATGTGCCAGCGCCAGTCATCCTGGCCCATGTTGCCGAGCGCCGCCGACATACCGCCCTGGGCGGCCACTGTGTGACTGCGTGTCGGGAAGACCTTGGTCAGGCAGGCGGTCTTCAGGCCGGCCTCGGCCATGCCGAAAGTGGCGCGCAAACCGGCGCCGCCGGCACCGACAACGATGGCGTCATAGAAGTGATCTGTAATTGGGTAAGCTTCGCTCATCGTAATTCTCAGCCTCCGAGGGCCAGTTTGAGGACGGCAAAGATCGAGGCCGTGCCCAGAAGTATGCAGACAAAGGAATTGCAGATTTGCAGGACCAGGTGCCAGTGCGAATGGACGTAATCTTCGATGATGACCTGGATGCCAAGCTTCATGTGATAGAAGGTGGCGAACAGGAACAGGACCATGGCAACTGAGCGGCCCGGCGTGCCGAGCCAGTCCTTGAACGCCGCATGATCGGCACCGACCTGGCTGATCAGCGATGCCGCCAGCCACAGGCCGAGCGGGATCAGGGCCAGCGCCGTCATGCGCTGCACCCACCAGTGGTCGAGACCATGTTTGGCGGAGCCGAGGCCGCGAACGCTGCCGAGGGGTGAGCGTAAACTCATGATCCACCTCTCATCGCGTATCCCGCGATCCAGGCCAGTACCGTCAGGGCACCTGCCCCCAGAAAGGCCAGCCAGCCCGTCATGTCGGCGGTTTTGATCTCAAAACCCTTGCCGATATCCCAAAAGAGATGCCGGATGCCGTTGGCCATATGAAAGAAAAAACAGAAGGTGAAACCGAGCAGGATCAGGCGGCCGAGCCACGAGGAAATGAAGTCCTGCACGACGGCAAAGGCATCAGGCCCGTAGGCCGCGGCCACCAGCCACCAGGCCAGCAGGAGTGATCCAACGCCGAGGCCGAAGCCGGTCATACGGTGTAAAATAGACAGCACCGACGAGATCTGCGGTTTGTAAATCTGCAAATGCGGTGAAAGCGGGCGTTCAACCTGCGCCATGATGAATATAGCCTCCAGAATCAGGGCGCAGCAGGGTGCGCCCGTAAGCCGTTGATTTAAAACCCCGACGGCGTCCAAGTCAACGCCAACCACGGCCCGGAACGTCGTATCGCCTTGAAAAGGTGTGAAATTTTGTTGCGCGCCGTACCTCAGCGTTTTGGCATCAGGACCCAGTAATCGAGATCAAGGATGACGCCGTCGTCGTAACCCGGATCGATGGGGCCGGGGTAGTCGGCACAACTGCGATCCTTGGTGGCGATGGTGCGCAGGCGCAACGCCCCGATGCCGGGGTTCGCCGTATCGGCGGTCTCCAGCACTTCGGACCACGCAAATACGGTATCCCCGGCAAAACAGGGTGCCACATGACGCCCGCCATTGATGGCGGTGATGGCAAAGGCGTTGGCCAGACCATTGAAGCTGATGGCGCGGGCGAGACTAATGATGTGGCCGCCATAAATAATGCGTCTGCCGAAGCGGCCGTCCTTTTCGCTAAACTGGTTGAAATGGACGCGCGCCGTGTTCTGGTAAAGCCGCGTCGCCGTCATGTGTTCGGCTTCCTCGATGGTCATGCCATCGACATGATCGATGCGCTCACCGACTGAAAAGTCATCCCACAGATGGGCCGAGCCCGACATGGTCGCATCGAAACCGCTGGCATCCAGCCCGGCGGGCAGGGCGAAGTCTTCCGGCGCGACACGGTCGGAGAGTTCCGGCACCACGGGCTCGGGCGTTACAGCATCGGTATTCCCCTTGCGCACCATGACCCAGCGTACATAGTCGATCACGGTTTCGCCGCGCTGGTTTATGCCGGTCGAGCGAACATACACCGTGCCGGTCTTGCCGTTGGAATTTTCCTTCAGGCCAATGACGCGCGAGGCGGTTGAGAGCGTGTCCCCGGCATAGACGGGTGCCAAAAAACGGCACTCGGCGTAACCCAGATTGGCCACCGCATTCAGCGAGACATCAGGCACGGTCTTGCCGAAGACAATATGAAAAGCCAGCAGATCATCGACCGGCGTTTTGGCATAACCCATACTTCGGGCAAAGGGCTCGGCGCAGTTGACGACGAAGCGCGAGCCGTACAAGGCGAGATATAAAGACGCATCGCCTTCGGTAACCGTGCGCGGGGTGGCGTGCGTGATTTCCTGATCAAGGCGGAAATCCTCAAAATAATTGCCCGCCGCGGTTTTGGCGTTCGAGCCGCTCATGACAGGTCGGCTTCGAGGGCGGCAATTGCCGTGGCCATGGCGACCTGACGCTCGGCGATATCAACGTGCAGGTTTTCGACCAGCCGGCCATCCAGCAGGGCGACACCCTTGCCTTCGGCTTCGGCTGCCTTGAACGCATCGATCACGCGATGCGCCTGGACGACATCTTCGTCCGACAATCCAAAGACTTCGTTTGCCGCCTCGACCTGGCTCGGATGTATCAGCGTCTTGCCATCAAAACCAAGCTCGAGACCCTGTTCGCAAGCGGCGCGATAGCCGTTCGCATCCTTGATGTCGAGATATACGCCATCGAGCACCGTCAGGCCATAAGCCCGGGCCGCGAGGATCGTCAGGCCGAGGCTTGTCAGCATGGGCAGGCGCATCGTCGTGTGTTGGGCATGCAGGTCCTTGACCAGATCGGATGTGCCCATGACAAAGCAGGCGAGGCGAGGACTGGCAGCGCCGATGCTTTCGGCGCGCAAAATGCCGATGGGCGTTTCCATCATGCACCAGATGGTTTGATCATCCGGTGCTCCCGCCGCAGTCATCTGAGCATCGATATCCTGCACCATCTCGACACTTTCGATCTTGGGCACGAGGATGCCGGCAGCGCCTGATTTGGCAATTGCCAAGATATCGTCCTTGCCCCACGGCGTGTCGAGGCCGTTGCAGCGAATTATGATTTCACGCTGGCCGTAGTTGCCGGAGCCCGCAGCCGCGCAAACCTGACCGCGCGCCACTTCCTTGGCGTCGGGCGCAACAGCGTCTTCCAGATCAAAAACCAGGGCATCGGCGGCAAGGGTTTGGGCTTTCTCCAGCGCCCGGGCGTTGGAGCCGGGCATATAAAGCACGCTGCGATAGGGGCGAGCGGATCGGGTCATAAACGGGGGTCCTTAATAAAAAATGTTGCGCCGCACAATATAAAGATTGGCTGGCGCAAGGCAAGCAACGCCGGTAATTTTACCCTGATATGATTGCCCCGGAGAAAACGTGAATATCCTGTCGATCCAGAGCCACGTCGCTTACGGCCATGTCGGCAACAGTGCTGCGACGTTTGCGTTGCAGCGACTGGGGCATGAGGTCTGGTCGCTGCCGACGGTGTTGTTCTCCAATCATCCGGCGCATGGCGGCTTTGGCGGAGAGGTCACGTCGCCCGAACTGATCACTTCGATGGTTGACGGCCTGGCTGATCAAGGCTTCCTCGCCTCAACCGACGCCGTGTTGTCGGGCTATCTTGGTGCGCCCGAGAATGGGGCAGCGCTGCTGGGGGCAGTCGAAAAAGCGCGTGGGGCAAATGCCGGGCTGACGTATCTCTGTGATCCCGTGATCGGGCATGCCGGGCGGGGAGTATTTGCCGCCGATGGCATCGCTGAATTGTTTAAATCGGACATCATTCCGCAGGCCGACATCGTCACACCCAACCAGTTTGAGCTGGAATGGTTGTGCGACTGCAAAATCGAGACGCTGGCCGGTGCCGTTGCTGCTGCGCGGTCGCTGCAGGGGCCGAAAGTGGTGCTCTGCACGTCCCTGCAACGTGCGGACGTTGACGGTGTTGAGACATTGCTGGTGACGCCGACGGAGGCCTGGGTCGTTTCAACGCCGCATCTGGCGGGCGAGATGTTCGGGGCCGGTGATTTGTTTGCCGCGCTTTATCTCGGCCACCGCATGATCGCCGGTGACACACCGGATGTGCTGTCACACGCAGTGTCTTCAACCTACGCCGTATTACAAAAGACCGCGCAGTCGGGCGGAGGTGAACTGGCGTTGATTGCCGCCCAGGATCAAATGGTGACACCGGCGCAGGTCTTCCCGGCGCGCAAGGTCAGTTAGACGAAGATGAAGTTATTCGGCCAGCCAGCTACGGAATACGGCGAGGGCCTTGTCGGGATTTTCATCGACGTAATCGCCGATGACTTTTGAGGTGGCGCGTGGAGACTGATCCATCATACCGACGATTTCACGGGCTGATTTCTCCGTGGTCCGGGGCTTTTTGGCAACCGGCGTCTCCAGGTCGTTGCCCGGTATGGCACGGCCTTCAAGCGCCGCGAGGATGCGACGTTTTTTCTCTGCCTTTGAGACCGGTTCGGACATGATTGTCTCCGCAAACATTTTTGCAGCAAGCGTCGCATTCTCCCCGGCGATCATGAATAATTCGTTTAAATAGAACGTGTCGCGACGAATTCGGAATTAATTTATGAAAATCAACAGGATAGAGACGTTCTGCAATGAGTTCGTCGGCTTTGTCCGGCTGACAATGGCCAATGGATATGAGGGCTGGGGGCAGGTCTCGACCTATAATTCCGACATCACTTGCCAGGTTCTGCACCGCCAGATCGCGCCCTGGGCCCTGGGTGCCGAGCTCAATGAACCGGGTGAAATCCATGGACTGCTCGACCTGATTGCCGAGCGTGAACACAAATATCCGGGATCCTACCTGCGCCGTGCCATGAGTGGGCTCGACACAGCGCTTTGGGATTATTTTGGCAAGGCCGCCGGAAAAAGTGTCTGCGAACTGATTGGTGGGACGCCCGGCACCATCCGGGCCTATGCCTCGTCGATGAAGCGCGACATCACGCCGACGCAGGAAGCGGAACGACTGACCCGGTTGCGTGAGGACTTTGGTTTTGATGCCTTCAAGGTTCGTGTGGCGGCCGAATGTGGCCGCGACATCGACGAATGGCCAGGCCGTAGCGAGGAAATTATCCCGACCATCCGCTCGGCCCTCGACGATGACGTCGCCTTGTTGTGCGATGCCAACAGCGGCTTCTCCCCGGCGCGCGCCATCGAAATTGGTCGCCTGCTCGAGGATCAGGGTTATAGCCATTTCGAGGAACCCTGCCCGTATTGGGAGCTTGAACAGACCAAGGAAGTCACCGACTCGCTTAACATCGACGTCACTGGCGGCGAGCAGGATTGTGACCTGCCGACCTGGCGGCGGTTGATCGACATGCGTTGTGTCGACGTCATCCAGCCCGATGTCTGTTATCTCGGCGGCCTGTCACGAACCTTGCGGGTGGCGAAGATGGCTGAGGCGGCGGGACTGCCCTGCACGCCACACTGCGCCAATCTGTCGATGGTGACGCTGTTTACAATGCACATGCTGGGGGCGCTGCCCAACGCCGGCAAGTACCTCGAATTTTCCATCGAAGGCGCGGATTATTATCCGTGGCAGCAGGATCTCTTCGTGCACTCGCCCTACGACATTGTCGATGGTCAGGCAACGATCCCCGATGCGCCGGGCTGGGGGGTGGAGATCAGTCCGGCCTGGCTTGAAGCGGCGGAATATACGGTGAGTGAATTGGAGTGATTTTTTAGCGCCACCTCCACCTCAACCCTCCCTCTTGATGAGGGAGCGTTGGGGTGACCGGCTCAGGCCGCCTTCTTCAGGTACTTGTTGATCAGCACTTCGGCGATCTGCACTGTGTTGAGGGCGGCACCTTTGCGCAGGTTATCGGACACCACCCAGATGTTGAGACCGTTGTCGACCGTGGCGTCCTCGCGGATGCGGCTGACGTAGGTGGCGTATTCACCGACGGCATCGACCGGTGTGATGTAGTGCTCCTCGTCCGGATCATCGTAGAGCATGACGCCCGGCGCCTGACGCAGAATGCCGCGCGCCTCATCGGCCGAAATCTCGTTTTCGAATTCGATGTTGATCGATTCGGAATGGCTGACAAAAACCGGCACCCGCACGCAAGTCGCGGTGAGTTTGATCCTGGGATCGAGGATTTTCTTGGTCTCGACCATCATCTTCCATTCTTCCTTGGTGTTGCCATCGTCCATGAAGTCGTCGATGTGCGGGATGACGTTGAAGGCAATTTGCTTTGACAACTCTTTGGGCTCTGGTGGCTGGTTGACGAAGATGCCTTTGGTCTGGTTAAAGAGCTCATCCATGGCATCCTTGCCTGCACCCGAAACCGACTGATAGGTCGAAACCACGACGCGCTTGATGGTGGCCGCGTCATGCAGGGGCTTGAGCGCCACGACCATCTGGATGGTCGAACAGTTGGGATTGGCGATGATATTCTTTTTGGCGAAACCGGCGACAGCGTCGGCGTTGACCTCCGGCACCACCAACGGCACGTCGGGGTCCATGCGGAAGTGCGAAGTGTTGTCGATGACGACACACCCCTGGCTGGCGGCACGCGGCGCATGCACGGCGGAAACCGAACCGCCCGGTGAAAACAGGGCGATGTCCGTGTTGCTGAAATCAAAATCATCCAGCGCCTTGACCTTGAGGATATCGTCCTCGCCAAACGACACTTCACGCCCGACCGAACGCGAGGAGGCCAGCGCCACCACTTCATCAACCGGAAACTGGCGTTCCGCCAGAATGTTCAGTAACTCGTGACCAACGTTCCCGGTGGCACCGACGACTGCAACGTTATAACCCATCTTCTTTATCCAATTCTGTTTCAGCCCTTGAAAGTCCCCTGCAGGCTGTAAATACCAAAATGGCCCGCAGGATTTTCTCCGCAGGCCATTTCGTTTCGAGACGAAAAATCAGCCTGCGTCTAGGCAGTCGGTTTTTTCGTCGTTGTTTTGCTGTCGCACGAAGACACAATGATCCCGGCAACACACGCGGTGTTGTTGGCGGGGATATTGTTCAAACCAAAAATCACTGTTTTGTCCTCGTTCGGCGCGCAGAAATACACAAGGTTTGCCTGGCGTGCAAGCAATTCCTTGATTACTTCGTCAGCTTCTCCAGTTCGCGGACGATGCTTTCGCCCATGACTTCGGTTGAAACCTTCGCTTTGCCGGGCTGCATGATGTCGGCTGTGCGCATACCACCGGCCAAAACGTTGGCGACCGCCGTTTCAACCAGATCGGCTTCATCGCCGAGCTCAAACGAATAGCGCAGCATCATGGCGTAGCTCAGTACGCAGGCCAGCGGATTGGCGAGGCCCTGGCCCATGATGTCGGGTGCACTGCCGTGGACCGGCTCATACATTGCCTTGCGCCGTCCGGTGACGTCGGTGTCACCGAGGGATGCACTCGGCAGCATGCCGAGCGAGCCTGTCAGCATGGCCGCTTCGTCCGACAGGATGTCGCCGAACAGATTGTCGGTGACCATGACGTCGAACTGTTTGGGATTGCGCACCAGCTGCATGGCGCCGTTGTCGGCGTACATGTGAGAAAGCTCGACGTCGGCGTATTCATCGTCGTGAACTTTTTGCACTTCCTCACGCCACAAAATGCCGGATTCCATGACGTTGGCTTTTTCGAGGCTGCAAACCCGGTTACTGCGCAGTTTGGCCATTTCAAAGGCAATGCGGGCGACGCGCTGGATTTCAGGTGTGGTGTACACTTGCGTATTGATGCCGCGCCGCGTGCCGTCGGGCAGCGTCTCGATGCCCCGGGGTTCACCAAAATACACACCGCCAGTCAATTCGCGGATGATCAGGATGTCGAGTCCGGTGACCAGTTCGGTCTTCAGGGTCGAGGCTTCGGCAAGCGCGTCAAATACAATGGCCGGGCGCAGGTTGGCGTACAGATCCATCTCCTTGCGCAGGCGCAAAAGGCCGCGTTCCGGCTTGACCGAAAAATCGAGATTATCCCACTGCGGCCCACCGACGGCACCAAGCAAAACCGCGTCGGCTTCCTGAGCCTTGTCCATGGTTTCGTCGGCCAGCGGTGCGCCGTGTTTTTCGTAAGCGCAGCCCCCGACGAGGTCTTCGTCGACCTCAAAGCCGACGCCGCGTTCGTTGCCCATCCAGTCCATAACCCGGCGGACTTCCGACATAACTTCAGGGCCGATACCGTCGCCCGGCAGGATGAGTACGTTTTTGTTCGATGCCATTCAGATTTACCTAACTATGTTGACCTTGCCGGATGATCAGACGGTGACGCCCTGCTGCCAGGGGTGCTCCTGCTTGCGGGTCGCCTCGAAGCTTTCGACGTTCGTTGATTTTTCCATCGTCAGGCCGATATCGTCGAGGCCGTTGAGCAGACAGTGCTTGCGGAACGGGTCGAGATCAAAGCTGACCAAACCGCCATCGGGGCCGGTGATTTCCTGAGCTTCGAGATCGATGGTGACGACGGCGTTGGCGCCGCGATTGGCGTCATCCATCAGCTTGTCGATGTCTTCCTTCGGCAAGACGATCGGCAGAATGCCGTTCTTGAAGCAGTTGTTGTAAAAAATATCAGCGAAGCTGGTTGAGATCACACAACGGATACCAAAATCGAGAATGGCCCACGGCGCATGTTCGCGGCTTGAACCACAACCGAAGTTGTCACCGGCGACGATGATTTTGGCATCGCGGTAAGCCGGCTGGTTGAGCACAAAATCCTCGTTCTCGCTGCCATCGTTGTTGTAGCGCATTTCGTCAAACAGGTGCTTGCCGAGACCGGTGCGTTTGATGGTTTTGAGGTGCTGCTTGGGGATGATCATATCGGTGTCGATATTAACCTGCGGCATCGGTGCGGCGACGCCGCTCAATGTTGTGAACTTGTCCATTAACCTGTCCCCTTAATCCAGATCGCGTACGTCAATGATGTGACCGGCAATCGCTGCGGCAGCAGCCATGGCCGGGCTCATCAAATGGGTGCGTCCGCCCTTGCCCTGGCGGCCTTCAAAATTGCGGTTCGATGTTGAGGCACAACGCTCGCCGGGTTCCAGACGATCATCGTTCATCGCCAGGCACATCGAGCAACCGGGATCGCGCCATTCAAATCCGGCCTCAAGGAAAATCTGGTCGAGGCCTTCTTCCTCGGCCTGTTCCTTGACCAGACCCGAGCCCGGCACAATCATTGCCGATACAGTGTCGGCGACCTTGCGGCCTTTGGCCACGGCGGCGGCAGCGCGCATGTCTTCAATACGTCCGTTGGTGCAGGAGCCGACAAAAGCCCGGGTGATCGGAATTTCCGTCACCGGGATACCGGCTTCAAGGTTCATGTAATCCAGCGAGCGCTGATACTTCTCTGCCTTGCCTTCGCCGACCGCGTTTTCCGGCAGGGGAATAATGCCATCGACCGGGCTGACTTCTTCCGGGCTGGTGCCCCACGAAACATACGGAACGATGGTCGAGGCATCGATGGTGACTTCCGTGTCGTAAGTCGCACCTTCATCGCTCGGCAGGGTTTTCCAATAGGCCACGGCCTGTTCGAAGTTTCCGGCCTTTGGGGCCATGGGGCGGCCCTTGAGATATTCAAACGTTGTATCGTCAGGCGCGATCAGACCGGCGCGGGCGCCGGCTTCGATGGTCATGTTGCAGACCGTCATGCGGCCTTCCATCGTCAGATCACGAATGGCTTCACCGGCATATTCGATGACATGTCCGGTGCCACCTGCAGTACCGATCTGCCCGATGATCGCGAGGATTATGTCCTTGCTTTCAACGCCGGGGCTGCGTTTGCCGGTGACGGTGATGCGCATGGTCTTGGGAGGCGACTGGATCAGGGTTTGCGTCGCCAGCACGTGTTCGACTTCCGATGTGCCGATACCGAAAGCCAGCGCGCCAAATGCGCCGTGTGTCGCGGTATGCGAATCACCGCAGACGATAGTCATGCCGGGCTGGGTCATGCCCTGTTCAGGGCCGATGATGTGCACGATGCCCGCCCGGATATCATCCATGGCGAAGTAGGGCACACCGAATTCCTTGACGTTGGCTTCCAGCGTCTCGATCTGGGTGCGCGAAGTTTCGTCCTTGATGCCCTGATCACGATTCTTGGTCGGGATATTGTGATCGGCGACGGCAATCGTCAGCTCGGGACGGCGAACCGTGCGCCCGGCATCGCGCAAGCCTTCAAAAGCCTGCGGGCTGGTCACTTCGTGAACAAGGTGCCGGTCAATGTAGATCAGGCAGTTGCCGTCATCCTGGGAATCGACGAGGTGGTCGTCCCAGATTTTCTGGAACAAGGTACGGGGAGCGCTCATGAGTTATGTCACCAACCTTTGCAGGACGGGGTGCCACAACCGGATATCGCGGCCCCGATCCCTTGGTTTCACTGGAAGCCGGAGATTAGTCCAGCCTTTTATTTGTCGCTTTAAGCTATTCGATCGCAGCAGCTGCGGGGCGACGATCTTCGCGTTTTTCCTTGATACGGGCTTTTTTACCGCGAAGGCCACGAAGGTAGTAAAGCTTGGCACGTCGCACATCACCTTTGCGCACAACGTCGATTTCGGCGATTTGCGTCGAGTAAAGCGGAAATACGCGCTCGACGCCTTCGCCGTAGGAGATCTTGCGAACGGTGAAGGAGGAGTTGATGCCACGGTTGCGCCGGGCAATACACACACCTTCAAAAGCCTGCAGACGCTCACGCGTGCCTTCAACAACCTTGACGCTGACGCGCAGGGTGTCGCCCGGTGAAAACTCGGGTACAGCGCGATCAGCGCTGAGTTTGTCCATTTGCTCTTGTTCGATCTCTTGCAGAATATTCATCGTCTTCGTCCTTGTTACTGTTTCGGTGTACGCGACTTGGCGGCCTTGTAAAGGTCCCAGAGGTCGGGTCGCCGTTTCCTGGTTATCTCCTCGGCCTGAGCCTTGCGCCAGTCCGCGATCTGTCCATGGTGGCCGGACATCAACACGTCAGGCACGTCACGCCCTTGCCAATTCTGGGGCCGGGTGTACTGGGGAAACTCCAGCAAGCCCTGCTCAAAACTGTCGTCCGCCAGAGATGCAGGATCACCCACGACCCCTGGCAGTAATCTTACTGTTGCGTCAATCAGCGCCATCGCCGCCGGCTCCCCACCGGACAGGACGAAGTCGCCCAGACTGACTTCCTCAATCTCATAGGCGTCGATAACACGTTCATCGATGCCTTCAAACCGGCCGCAGAGCAATATCACACCATCGTCTGCCGCCAGCTCCCGGACCCGCGCCTGATCAAGGCGCCTTCCCCGGGGGCTCAGGTAAATCAGCGCCGCATTATCAGCCGCTTGCTGTTGCGTCGCCTCGATTGCTGCCCCTAAAACATCGGGCCGCATGACCATGCCAGGACCACCGCCAGAGGGCGTATCGTCCACGGAGCGGTGTTTATCGCTCGCAAAGCCGCGAATGTCCACTGTTTCAAGACCCCAGAGACCATTTTTCAGGGCCCGCCCGGCCAGCGAATGACCAAGGTTCCCCGGAAACATCTCCGGAAACAGCGTCAACACCCAGGCAGTCCAGGGCGTCATTTTTGCTTCTTTCTCCTCATCCGCCGCTTTTTGGTCCGTTCACTGGCGGAAGATTTCTGCTCATCCTCCAGCAACGCCTCAGCGGCCACAACAATCCGGCCTTCCTCGATACTCACCTGCGGCACGACCTCTTTGGTAAAAGGCAGCAACAGCGGCATCACATCCTCGCGTTCGATCTCGACAAGCTCGCCGGCACCAAAATCGTGCAGCGCGCCGATCAGACCGACCAGCGTTCCGTCGGCAAGTTCCGCCCGCAAGCCGATCAGATCGGCGTGGTAGAACTCATCTTCGTCCGGGGCCGGCAGAACGTCGCGATCGACATACAGCCTGAGCCCCTTCAACGCTTCTGCGGCGTCGCGATCTGCGACACCCTCGATCATCGCCACCACGCCTTCTTTCGAAGGCTTCAGCGAGGCAATGACCACCTGCTGCTCGCCCGCTTCATCACTCAGCGGGCCGTAGGACGCGATGTCCATGGCTTCAGCGGTGAAAGTCTTGATCCTGACTTCACCCTTGACGCCGCGGGCACCGGATATGGTGCCGAGACACAGCCTGGCCGACATCGGACAGAACTAGGCTTTTTCTTCTTCAGCAGCAGCTTCTTCGGCCGGGGCCTCTTCTGCAGCCGCTTCTTCAGCCGGAGCTTCCTCAGCCGGAGCTTCCTCAGCCGAAGCTTCTTCAGCAGGGGCTTCTTCAGCCGGGGCTTCTTCAGCTACTTCTTCTACCGCCGGGGTGGCAGCAGCTTCAGCAGCGGCTTCTTCAGCGGCAACCTTGGCTTCTTCCAGTTCGCGCATGCGTTCCTGAGCCTTGGCTTTCGGCTTGGCTTTATTCGGGTTGTTTTTCTGGGCCGGCATGTCGATGATCTTGGCTTCACCAAGGAAACGGGCAACCCGATCGGTCGGCACGGCACCGTGGCCAAGCCAATGTTTGATGCGGTCTTCGTTAAGGTTGATGCGGTTTTCATCATCCTTGGCCAGCAGCGGGTTATAGGTGCCCACTTTTTCGATGAAACGGCCATCGCGCGGGCTGCGCACGTCGGCAATTACAACACGGTAGTAGGGGCGTTTTTTGGCGCCGCCGCGAGCAAGGCGAATTTTCAATCCCATAGTCTTGTCGTCCTTCTGATTAAGCTTGTGTGCTTGTTGATCTTTGAATACGTCGAAATTTTTGTCTTAACGCGGAATCATGTTTTGCATGCCGGGCATCCCGGGCATGCCGTTGCGCATCAGGCCTTTTTTGCCCATCTTGCCCATTTTCTTCATCATCGACGCCATCTGCTTGTGCTGTTTCAGCAAGCGATTGACGTCGGGAACCGTGGTGCCTGAACCTGCTGCAATGCGGCGCTTGCGCGAGGCAGCAATGATTTTTGGCACGCGACGTTCTTTTGGTGTCATCGACTGGATGATGGCTTCCTGACGGACCAGAATTTTTTCATCGACATTGGCGTTAGCAAGTTGCTGTTTCATCTTGCCGACACCCGGCAACATGCCCATCAGGCCCTGCATGCCGCCCATCTTGCGCATCTGGCGCAACTGGCCCAGCAAATCATCCAGATCAAAATTCCCTTTCTTGATCTTGGCTTCGAGCTTGGCAGCTTCTTCCTCGTCAATGGCTTCAGCGGCCTTTTCGACGAGGCCTACAACGTCGCCCATGCCGAGAATGCGTGATGCCACACGATCCGGATGGAAAACCTCGATTTCGTCTAGCTTTTCGCCGGTACCCAGCAACTTGATCGGACAACCCGTGACGGCCCGCATACTCAGCGCCGCACCGCCACGTGCATCACCATCGATCCGTGTCAGCATGATGCCGGTGATGTCGGTGCGATCCTTGAACTGTTTGGCGACGTTGACGGCGTCCTGTCCGGTCAGGCTATCGGCGACCAGCAGCGTTTCCACCGGACTGACCGCAAATCGCACGGCATCCAGTTCGCTCATCAGGGCTTCGTCGATGTGGAGGCGGCCAGCGGTATCGAGCATGACAATGTCAAAGCCCTGCAAGCGGGCGGCGTCCATGGCGCGTTTGGCGATGTCGACCGGCATCTGGCCCGCGACAATCGGCAGCGTCGCAATCTCGACCTGCTCGCCCAGCACTTTCAACTGTTCCTGCGCCGCCGGACGCTGAACATCGAGCGAGGCCATCAGGACCTTTTTCTTGTCGCGACGCGTCAGCAGGGCAGCGATTTTGGCGGTCGAAGTGGTTTTACCCGAGCCCTGCAGGCCGACCATCAGGATCGGCGCGGGCGGCGCGGCGTTTACATTGATCTCGACGGTATCGGAACCCAGGACGTCTATCAGGTGATCATTGACGATCTTGATAACCATCTGGGCCGGAGAGACCGAACGCACGACGTCTTCGCCGGTGGCCTTCTCCTTGACCTGATCGATAAAGTCCTTGACGACGGGCAGGGCGACATCGGCTTCCAGGAGCGCCACACGCACTTCACGCATGGCCTCGGAGACGTCTTTCTCCGAGAGCGCACCGCGCTTTTTCAGGGCGTCAAAAACACCGCCCAGCCGTTCTGTCAGACCTTCAAACATGGTCGCTCAATACCGTTTCTTATCTTTTTGAATTGCCACACGCAAAATGCACCAGTGAGCGAAACCTCGCGGACTGGTGGACACCCTTGGGCGCGGAAATTCAACATTTCCCGTAAATCGAAGCGGAATATGCTGAAATGGCGGTGGAAAGTCAAGGGCCCAAGAGCAGTCACCAAAAAATCGCGACTTGGGATGAATGTGAATTTTTTTGAGAATAATTTTCGTTGCAAAAGTAAAAATTTATTATTATTGTTCAATTCCCTCAGCTTTACGTTTAAGGATGATTTCATGTCTTTCCCCGAAAAATCAGTGGTTTTGCCGGTAATAGAAGAATTTGCCGACGATATTTCCGATATTGTTTTGGGCGGTTGGAGGGATTGGATCAAAAGCGATCAGGTGTCTGTTTGGCGATGCAAGCGTAGCCGCGCCAACTTTGTTTGGGAGCAAATGATCGGTCGAGCTCACGCCGCATTCAGTGATTTACATGATGTTCATATTATTGAGGGAAATGAAACTTTTACGTTTCTTCTTTGTGACCAAGTTCTTTTTCGTTTCAAGAAAGGCGACGAACAAGGGTTGAGCAGCAATATTCCTACCCAGCAAGTTCTTGCGTATCATGACCATGATCAGGATTTGTTTGGACTACCAGCCGTTAGCCGAGTTGAGGTTGTATATACTACTAACAAGCTAGAAACGGAAATTGCTGACATTTTGGTTGTCGCCCGAGAAGAGGGCAAAGTTATGTGGACGAGCAGTCTCTTAAAACGCAAAGACAATGTCATCGAACTGCCTGTGTCGCCTACTCCGCTGCCACCAGTTGCGAGAGCAAAATTGCTGGTGCAGCCGAAAAGCGACGACAGTTTGGATGGTCAATCAAGTAACGAATAGAAATGACCGGGCAAATAAATTCAAGTTTGCTTCGAATAGCGAGGCAAGCGAGGGGGATGAGTCAGGCTGATTTGTCGTCATCCTCAGGTGTTTCGCAAGGAAACATTTCGAAATTGGAAAATGGTCTAATCGACTCCGCAGACGATGTTGTCGAAATGATTGCTAGCGCGCTGAACTTCCCATCTTCCCTTTTCCATGAATTAGACAGGATATATGGATTGCCTGTAAGCGTTCATCCTATGTACCGAAAAAGGTCCTCAGTAGGGCAACGATCATTGGACAAATTGGAAGCTGAACTAAACCTTCGTTTAATGCACGTGAGAAGACTTTTGAAATCAAGTGATTTGAGCCCTGAATTTTCTCTACCAGAACTTGATATTGAAGATTATGGAAGTCCCGAAGAAATCGCCAATCTCGTGAGGCGAACTTGGTTATTGCCCAGTGGGCCACTATCAAACTTGGTTGAAAGCGTGGAGCGCGCTGGATGTATCGTAAGTCTTTGTGATTTTTCGAATAAGTCTGTTGATGGTGTCACGGTAAATGCCCCAGGTACTCCGCCATGTATTTTTCTAAATCGAAATCAACCAGCTGATCGTCAAAGATTTTCGTTAGCACACGAATTAGGGCACATCGTGATGCATCGAGTTCCTACTCCAACAATGGAAGACGAAGCGAATAAGTTTGCATCCGAGCTATTGCTACCATCAAAAGAAGTAAAACCTCATTTGACTGGAAAACTTACGATTCAAAGATTGGCCGCCTTGAAGCCTATGTGGCGCGTTTCTATGCAAGCGTTGCTGTTCAAAGCAGGCGAATTGAATTGCATTACCGCCAATCAAAAAAAGTATTTGTGGATTCAAATGAGTAGAAGTGGATATCGTCGGCAGGAACCAAAAGAATTAGATTTTCCCCCTGAGCAACCATTAATACTGCCGGAATTAATAAGAATTCACCTTGAGGATTTAGGTTACAAGATTTCTGATTTAAGTCGTTTTCTACATGTTTATGAAGACGATATGCTCTCTATGCATCCATTTCCCGCAAAGGAAAGTTTTGGTGCGTTAAGATTGGTAAAGTAAGGGAGTAAGGAAAATCTTGTCCTAGAGGCCTCAAATAATACGATTTCTCTATTGTTGGATCGTAAGGAATCCAATGGACTTCCGCCCCCTCGACACCATATAACCCGGAAATGACCTATCCATTCGTCAAAATGCATGGCCTGGGCAACGATTTTGTTGTGCTTGATGCCCGCTCCGGTCCGCTGGAGTTGAACGTCGCGCAGGCGCAGGCGATTGCTGATCGGCGTCTGGGTGTGGGCTGTGATCAGCTGATCGTGCTGGAGCCTTCCGAGCGCGGCGATGTCTTCATGCGCATTCGCAATCCTGACGGCGGTGAGGCCGAGGCTTGCGGCAACGCCACCCGCTGTGTCGCCTCACAATTAATGTCGGAAAACGGCACGGATCGTATTGTCGTTGAGACAGTGGCCGGTTTGCTTGAAGCGACCGCTGCCGGCAACGGTCTATATTCGGTCGATATGGGGCTGGCCAATCTCGACTGGCAGGACATTCCGCTGGCCGAGGCCATGGATACCCTGCATCTCGATCTTGCCGTCGGGCCGCTCAGTGATCCTGTCGCCGTCAATATCGGCAATCCGCATGCCGTGTTTTTTGTTGATGAAGTTGCGGCGGTTGATCTCGAAACCGTCGGCCCGATGGTCGAGCATCACCCCTTGTTCCCTGAACGCACCAATGTCTCCATCGCACAGGTTCTGTCGCGCGGAGCGATCCGGATGCGGGTCTGGGAACGCACCGCCGGGATTACGCTTGCCTGTGGTTCTGCCGCCTGTGCCGTGATGGTCGCGGCAGCGCGCCGTGACCTGACGGAGCGCAGCGCGGATATTACGCTCGATGGCGGCACCCTTAATATGGCGTGGCGCGAAGACGGCCATGTCATGATGACCGGACCGGTCGCCACCAGTTTCGCCGGGCATCTTGATGAAGCCCTGTTTGCTCCGGCGATGGCGTGAGTCACCATCCGATGAGCATCCAGGATCCCCGACAAACCGAAGTCATTACCTTTGGTTGCCGCCTCAACAGCTTTGAATCCGAAGTCATGCGCGGTCATGCCGAAGCCGCCGGACTGAACGACACCATTATCGTTAATACCTGTGCCGTCACTGCCGAAGCCGAGCGTCAGGCCCGCCAGGCTATCCGCCGCGCCAGACGAGAACGCCCCGACGCCAATATCATCGTCACGGGTTGTGCGGCCCAGATTGATCCCGCCGCCTACGCCGGTATGGATGAAGTCAATCAGGTGCTGGGCAATACCGAAAAGATGGAGGCCGCCAGTTTCCTCGGCCAGACCGAGCCGGTGCTGGTCAATGACATTATGTCGATCCAGGAAACAGCCAGTCATTTTGTTGAGGGACTGGAAGGCCGAACACGTGCCTTTGTGCAGGTTCAGCAGGGCTGTGACCACCGCTGCACGTTCTGCATCATCCCCTTTGGTCGCGGCCCCAGCCGCAGCGTCGGCATCGGCGCAATTGTCGATCAGGCCCGTGCGCTGGTTGATAACGGCTATGCCGAAATCGTTTTGACCGGGGTCGATATCACTTCGTTCGGGGGTGATCTGCCGGGCAAACCGACGCTCGGCGAGATGATGCGGCGCTTGTTACAGTCTGTACCGGATTTGCAGCGTCTGCGAATTTCCTCAATCGATGCGGTTGAAGTTGATGACGATCTGTTCGATCTCATCGCCAACGAGCCGCGCCTCATGCCGCATTTGCACTTAAGTTTGCAGGCCGGCGACGACATGATCCTCAAGCGCATGAAGCGCCGCCACACACGTAGCGATGCCGTTGAATTTTGTGCCCGCGTCCGCGCCGTGCGGCCCGATGTCGTGTTCGGCGCCGATCTGATCGCCGGTTTCCCGACCGAGACCGACGAGATGTTTGAAAACACGCTGGCCCTGGTTGAAGATTGTGGCCTGACGTATTTGCACGTCTTCCCCTATTCGGAGCGCGGCGATACACCCGCCGCCAAAATGCCCCCTGTCGACAAGGCAGTACGCAAGTCTCGGGCTGCAAAACTGCGGGCGAAGGGCGAGGCGGCGCTGGAAAAATATCTCGCAGACCAGGTTGGTCGCTCGGACGCTGTGCTGATGGAAACACCGACACGCGGTCGCACGCGCGGATTTGCCTCGGTCGAAATTGAAGACAGCAACCTGACGGCGGGCGATATCGTCTTTGTCGATCTGATCAACTGCACGCCTGAAAAACTTAATGGCCGGATCGCTGCGTGAGTGATGTCGAAGTGAAAAAGGCCGGCTGGCTCAGTCGTCTGAAGTCCGGCTTGAGCCGCAGCGCCAGTGCACTCGGTGGCGGCATCAGTGATATCTTCACCAAACGCAAGCTCGATACCTCGGCACTTGAGGAACTGGAAGATTTGCTCATCACGTCGGACCTCGGCGTCGAGACGGCGGCGCGCATAACGGCGGATCTGGCGAAAAACAAGTTCGACCAGGAAATTTCGCCTGAGGAAATCCGCACCGAACTGGCGACGCGGATTGCCGATATCTTGCGCCCGGTCGCCGTGCCGCTGGAAATTGATGGATCCGCCAAACCACATGTGGCGCTGGTGGTCGGCGTCAACGGGACCGGCAAGACCACGACCATCGGCAAGCTGGCCCAACAGTTCGCCAATGACGGCAAGTCCGTTGTTCTGGCCGCCGGCGATACATTCCGGGCGGCAGCGATTGAGCAGCTCAAGATCTGGGGCGAGCGCACCGGCGCACCGGTGATCGCGCGCGAGCCCGGTTCGGATTCAGCCGGACTGGTTTATGATGCCTGTCAGCAGGCGCGCGACGATCAGGCTGATGTCCTGCTGATCGATACGGCGGGGCGGCTGCAGAATAAAACCGATCTGATGGACGAACTTGAGAAAGTCGTGCGCGTGATCCGGAAGATCGATCAGGGCGCGCCGCACAGCGTATTGCTGGTGCTCGACGCGACGACGGGTCAAAATGCCCTGAGCCAGGTCGAGGTCTTCCAGAAGGTTTGCGATGTCAGCGGCCTTGTCATGACCAAGCTCGACGGCACAGCGCGCGGTGGTGTTCTGGTGGCTCTGTCGGCCAGGTTCGGTTTGCCGATCCACGCTATTGGTGTGGGCGAGGGCATTGATGATCTACAACCCTTTGAAGCCGGCGCCTTTGCCGAAGCCCTGGTGGGAATGAATTGATGAGCAGCGACAGCGAAACCGTCACGGAAAAACGCAAGATGCCGACGGCGGTGAAACTCGCCGTTGAGATCGGCCCACTGGCCGTATTTTTTGGCGTCAATGCCAAGGCCGGTATCTTCGCCGCCACGGCATCCTTCATGGTTGTCATTGTTATCGCACTGGGCGTCGCCTGGGTCTTTGAGCGCCGGTTGCCGACGTTGCCTCTGGTCACGGCAGTCGTTGTGATGTTCTTCGGTGGTCTGACGTTGTGGCTGCAGGATGAAACCTTCATCAAGCTCAAGCCGACAATCATCAATACCTTTTTTGCCGTCACCATCTTTGGCGGTCTGGCATTTGGTAAAAACTACATCCGCACCGTGATGGGTGCGATGATCCAGATCGACGAGGCGGGCTGGCGAAAGCTCGCCATTCGCTGGGCCTGTTTTTTCCTCGCTATGGCGGCGCTGAACGAAGTGGTCTGGCGCAATGTCTCGACCGACGACTGGGTGAGTTTCAAGGTTTTCGGTTTGTTGCCGCTGACGTTTGTATTTGCCATCTCGCAAATACCCTTGATGACCAAACACGGTATTGAGGCGGAAGAAGCCGCAGAAAAGGACGGTGGCGAGGGCGACAGTTGATCCCTTATCTACCCTTCGACGATGGCCCGCACAAGCTGGCCATGGGCATCAAGCCCCTGGATATAGCCCATTGGATCGAGATCGACGAAGACCTCGCTGGCGACCTCACCCTGAAAGACGAATTGCTGGCCACGCGGCACGAGGATGTATTCGCCGAAATTGAGGGCTCGCAACCGGCACAGGCCGAGGTTCTGGATATCCTGCTCGATCATTTGCCGCGCCACTGCGACGCGCACTATCAGCGTGACGGCGATGTGATCCGCCTGAAAAATTCAAGCCTCGAATGGAATGTGGCCGACACGGGTCGTGCGCCACTCGATATCGCCGGGCGTCTGGTCCAGGAAGATTTGTGTGTGATGGAGGACGACGGCAGCGGGATTTATCGGCTGACGGCGGCCTCACTTTGCTTTCCAACGCAATGGTTACTGGCCGATAAAATCGGCCGCCCGGTGCAGGATATCCACGGACCTGTACCAGGCTATGACGAACGGCTGGCGACCCCTATGGATCGGTTTTTTGTCGCCATGCAGCCCGAAAATCCGGTCTGGCGGGTCAACTGGAGCCTCGTCGACAGGCCTGAGTTGAACCTTTCGGTCCGTTACGGCGTCACCGAGGCCAATCCCGACATAACGCCGGAGAACGCCGGCGACAATATCTGGTTGCGGGTGGAGCGACAGACTCTCAGGCGGCTGCCCGAAACGGGCGCCATCCTCTTCACCATCCGGATCTACCGTACCCTGATTTCGGACGTCGTGCGTGAACCGGGGGCCGCGAAGCGATTGCTGGCGGCAATCAACAATCTGCCCGACGATACCAAAACCTACAAATCAATCCCGCCCTTTGAGGCGTCGCTTCTGGGGTATCTCGCCGCGCACGCCTAGTCGCGTTTGGCCTGGCGTGTCTTGAAGGCGTCGGACGGCGTATTGAAGGGCGCGCCAAGCGGCTTGCCTTCGGTTTCGCGGTAGTGGTTCAGGGCCCAGTGCACGGTGGGGAAGGCGATGTGGTCCCACGGGATTTCATCCCAGGTATAGAGGCCGACGTCCGAGCTTTCGACGCCAATACCGATTTTCGGTGATTTCAGTTTTGCCCGGAAGATCATTTGAACCTGGCTGATGCGCGGGATGTCATAAATCGCCAGCAAGCCGTCGATTTCGATTTCGGCCTCGGCTTCTTCCCACGCTTCGCGCGCGGCACCTGCAGGCGTGGTTTCGTTTTCTTCCATGTACCCGGCGGGGATCGTCCAGTAGCCGATGCGCGGTTCAATCGCCCGTTCGCAGAGCAGGAACTTGTCCTCCCAGGTGCAGACCGCGCCGACAATAATCTTCGGATTGACGTAGTTGATGTATCCGCAGTCGTCGCACACCAGACGGTCTTTTTCGTCGCCAGGCGGGCGGCGCAGGGAAAACTCTCCCGCTGTTTCCGAAGGCGTTGCCAAAATCTTGTTCATTGCTGTCGGCGGCTCCCCGTTAGACCGAATTACCTGGTTGCCCGATTATGCCCGAAACCTCTGATAATGAAACCGCAGAAGCCAGCGGAACCGGACAAAAAAAGCCCCGGCGTTAACCGGGGCAATTTTGTCTAGTCAGACGGGATGTATGTCAGGCGCGAACGTCGACACCGCCCTTGTCTGCAGCATTTTGTTGCGCCTCGCGCTCTCGTTTTTCACGTTGCGCTTCAGCTTCATTGGTTCTCGCCACTGCGCGCCGGGTTTCCTGGTCTGCGACGCGACGAGGTTGCTGGGCCTGGTCCGCAGCAGCTGCTGCTGCCGGTGTGAACCCGCCACTACCTGCTCCAACTTCCATGTCAACTCCTCCGGTCCAACGCCTTGACGACAGAAAGCCCGCGTCTTGCAGCGTTCGTTTAACCGTTAGGTTGCCGAATTCTTCAGCGAAGCGAGCCTCGGATATCCATCGTCCTCAAAATCAGAGGCAAATATCCGGCGCGTATTCGGCGCGTTAAACATCAAAAATTGCATTTTCGGCAATTTCAACTCGAACTTCTTGTACATGATCCCGGTTTTGGCCCTTGATTGTCAAGGTTAAAAGCAACGTTTTGTTAACCATAAAACAGTGAGAATCAAAGGATTCTGCCGCTTTTGACCTGTCTGAAACAATGTGGCGATGCGGGCAATTACTCTTGCGCACAAAGGATTGATGATATGACCGATGATTTTCGGCAACTGAAGGATTTGAACAAACGGACCCAGAGCATGGCTGAGGCTATCGGCAACTTGCTGGTCGATGCCTTCCATCTTCTCGCCCTGTTTGCCATCGGGGCCACCATTGTGTGGGCGGCAGTGTTTGAATTCCTCGGCATGGTCGAGGGCGGCAGCGCCAACATCGAAGATATCCTGCTTTTGTTTATCTATCTCGAGCTCGGTGCCATGGTCGGGATTTATTTCAAGACCAATCACATGCCGGTGCGTTTCCTGATTTATGTCGCGATGACGGCGCTCACCCGTTTGTTGTTCGGCTTTGTCAGCGTTGAACACGAGTCCGACATTCGCATCGTTATTGTCGCGGGGGCAATTTTGTTGCTGTCACTGGCCGTTCTCGTTGTGCGCTACGGTTCGAACCGCTTCCCGTCAAGTGATCGCGGCAGCGCAGACAAACAGGCTGGATAATTGATCAGCGCCAGTTTTCCTCAATACGAACACTCCCCACACCGAATGGCACCGGGAAATGCAGGACCAGCTGCGCACGACAATCAAGTTTGTCATCCACGGCGTGCCGACCAAATTCCGCAACTGGTGGCTGGTCTGCGAGCACGGTGACTTGACGCTGGATGGCCCAAAAAACCAGGTGAATGCGTTTCACCGCAGGTTCGCCCTGAGCGTTTTCGCTCCGACCTGAGTGCGTATCGCGCCGACCTGAATGTGCGTCGGTCGCGACAAGATGTCGCATTCTCTTTGATTTTGCTCTGACTACACTGCCTTGATCCGGACAACCTGATTGTCCGGCGTTCTGGCAGGGAGATCGAGTGTGATCGACTTTGAAGCGATTGCGAAAACCGACGTCGTGCGTGAGCCGTTCCAGTTTTTCGCCACCGAAAACATCCTCAGCCAGAGTGACCTTGCAGACATTCGCAGGGATTTCCCCGACATCCGCAAGCCCGGCATCTTTCCGCTTTCCGAATTGAAGTACGGTCCGGCGTTTGATCGCCTGATCAAGGACATTCAGTCGCAGGAGTTCGAAGATATCCTGGCTGAAAAGTACGATGTCGATCTTTCTGACAAGCCTCTGATGATCACGGTACGGGGCCAGGTTCAGAAGAAAGACGGACGCATCCACACCGACACCAAAACCAAGTTCGTCACCTGTTTGCTGTATCTCAATGACACCTGGGAAGACGAAGCCGGGCGCTTGCGCATGCTGCACAACCCCGATGACGTCAGTGATTTCATCGCCGAAATACCGCCCAACGGCGGCACGCTGGCTTCTTTCCTGCGCTCCGAAAATTCGTGGCACGGGCATGAGCCCTTCGTCGGTGAGCGACGCTACGTGATGTTCAACTGGATGACCTCGCGCAAGGCGCTGGACCGCGAACTCGGTCGCCACCGTTTTTCCGCCAGAGCCAAACAGCTCAACCCATTCGCCTGAAAGTAAGTCAAGGAGTTAGATGATGGTACAAGTTCTGGAAACGACGCCGATCGAGCGCACTTCTTCCGCCGATGTGGTCAGGTCGTTCCTCGCCAGCCTGAAAAATGCCCAACACGAAACCTCGCCGTTCGATTACTGGCTGCTGGATAATCCGTTGCCGGAAGGTTACTGCGAAGCTATTGCCGCATTGCCGTATGATCCGCCCGAGGACCTCGTCTTCAACGGCAGGCGCGAAACAAATAATGACTCACGTGTGTTGTTCACGCCGGAGGCACAAATCCATCATCCCGTCTGCCTGCGCATTGTCGAAGCTTTCAAGGATGCGCGTGTCAAGGACGCCATCGAAGAAGTGACTGGCACCGACCTGTCTGACGGGCATTTGCGCATCGAATATTGTCAGGACACTGAAGGCTTCTGGCTCGAGCCGCATACCGACATTTTCGTCAAAAAATTTACCATGCTGGTTTATCTTTCCGATGAACCGGGTCTCGCGCAAGCCGGCACGAATATTTATGAAGGCCCGCCGGACCACAAATATGTCGGCTCAGCACCCTACGGCAAGAACAAGGGGGCCACGTTTATTCCCGGCGTCGATACCTGGCACGGCATGGGCCATAACGATTTCACCGGCGTGCGCAAATCAATCATCATCAACTACGTCACGTCCGACTGGCAGGACAAGGAACAGCTGGCTTAGGGAGTTTCGATATGGTCACCAATCTGCAGCACATTGCCCTCGCCGTCCCAAATCCGGACGACGGCGTTCAGTTCTACAGCGATCTGGGTCTTGATGCCGAGGTTCGCGGCAACCGGGCGACATTGCGCTGCCGGGGACGGGACCAGGATCAGATTGTGCTGACTGAAGGACCACAGCGCCGCCTGCAACATATTTGCCTCGGCAGCTCGCCATCGCGGTTTGCCGCATTGCAGGCACGTGTTGAGGCCGCCACTGATCTTGTCGACGCCCCGAATGGCTCGTCCGGCGACGGCATCTGGTGTCTTGATCCGGATGGCATTGCCCTGAACCTGATTGCTGCAGACCCAATGCCATCTCTGGGGGGCCCGGAGACCACGGTGCGGGCCGAAGCACCGGCGATTAATACGCCGGGACACTTCGCCCGCATCGGGGATCGGGCGGCACCCCCCAGGGGACGTCACAATCACCCGCGCCGTCTTGGGCATATGCTGCAATTCACCCGCGATTTGAACAGCAAGATTGAATTCTATACAAACGTCCTTGGCATGCGGCTGGCTGATCGCGTTGGCAATGGCCTCGCCTGGCTGTATTGCGAAGGCGGCAGCGATCATCACGTCATGGCCTTCGCCGCTTCGGACGCGCCCGGCTTGCATCATCTGAGTTTCGAGTTGGGGGACGTCGACGAAGTCGGGCAGACCGGTATGCAAATGCTGGAAAAAGGCCATCGCGACGGCTGGGGCTTTGGCCGCCACGTTATCGGCTCAAACTACTTTCACTACATCCGCGATCCGTGGATGGGATTGGCCGAGCTTTACTGCGATATGGACTATATTCCCGCCGATATGGACTGGCAGCCGCGTGACTGGCCAGAAGAAGACAGTTTTTATGCCTGGGGGCCCGATGCGCCCGAAGACTTTGCTGCCAACTATGAGACGGCCCGATAATATCCGTCGAGGAAAGAGAATTCGGCAGCGATATCAAGGCATTCCCGAACTCTGAGTCTGGCAGCCGTTTTGGACGCCGGAAATCGCCAGGAATATCCTCAAATATTTGAGGATATTGGACAGATTTTGCACATCGCTGTGCCAAATCAATAATGCGTATCAGGATGGGGCGGCAGGTGCGTCAATATGGTGCAATCAATTCGCCGGAACCGCCAATTTTAGCCATTAAGAACCAATAAATTGGCAGAATCCAGCCAATATTATTGAAGATAACATAGTTGGCACACTGATTGCAGGTCACAGTATGAAGTTTGACCGGTCCCCCACTGGACATCTTCATTAGGGGGGGTCCCCTCCCCTGAAAAAATAAGCCGGGTTTACCCCTAGGCTCGGCAAATTCGAATGGAGATGCACTCCCCCTGCATCTCCATTCACTTTTTTGGGGTCTCTTAAACCTTAGGTAGCTATTTACCAAGCTCGTCGAGCTGGCGTTTAACCGTGGCATAAGCCTCGCCATCTGCCGGCAACAGTTTCAATAAAATGTTCCATTTCGCCTGCGCCTCAACAATATTTTGACGTTGTGCGGCAGCAAGTCCGGTGAAATAGAGCGCATCCATATTGTCAGGTGCGAGGACCAATACTTTTTCAAACATACCAGCGGCTTCATCGGGAAGGGGCTTGCTGCGATCCGAGGCTTCGATGATGTTTGAAGCCAGTTGCATCAAAACGTTGATGTCGTCGCTGCGCAGGCGCAAGGCCTGACGCAAGGCTGCCTGTGCCTTGGCCGGCGATTTCAGGGCGCCGTAAGAGCGGGCCAGCATCATCCAGCCTTGAAAATCATCCGGTTGGGATTTCAGACGTGCTTGCAGTCGTCCGACCATGCTGCCGATCATGGCGTTGCGATCATCGTCGGACATGTCTTTGGCTGCAGCGACGTCTTCCTGTGTCGGGCCCGATTTTTGTGGCGCGGATGTCAGCTCCCTGACCCGGGCACGGGCTTCCTCGGCCTTGGCGGTTTCACCCAGAACCTGATACGCGCCGGCCAGACGCTGCCAGCCCTCGGCATCATCGGGATTGTCTTTCAACCGCGTCGCCAGGCGCTCGACCATGCTTTTGATCATCGCCGAGCGATCTTCGGCAGACATGTTCTCGGCCGCCGCGATATCAGCCTGATCCGGTCCCGGCGCAGCATCTGTCGTCGCTGTTTCGGTTCCGCCCATCGGCGGCAGGGTTTTCGGCAGGACCGAAGCCAGATCAATATCGAGCTTTTTGGCGGTGGCCTCCAGCCGTTGCATCAGGGCCGAAAGCCAGGGCGCATCTGCCGGCGTATCGCCAACGATCTTGAGCCAGATATCAAAGGCCTCCTGACTGCGTCCCTTCTGGTCCAGACCTTCTGCCGTATAGAAGCGGGCACCGACATGATCTGGACTGATCTCCAGAGCCTTGTCGAAGGCAGCCTGGGCCGCCGGGATCACGGCCCCGTCGGCCCCCAGTGCCAGGCTTTCACCCAGAGCCAGCAGAATTTGCGGATCACCCGGATCAACTTCCGAGGCGCGGCGGAAGGCATCGGCGGCATCGTCGTATTTCTTCACCGCCACATAGGACTGCCCCAGCAACATCAAGCCTTCAATATTGTCCGGCTCTTTCTCCAGGCGCTCCGTCAGACGCCTGATTGCCTCGGCCATGTTGCCGGGCTCTTGCGTCGTCACGGTCGGATCAACCACGGGCCGGCTGGCGAAGGGTCGGTCGGGGAGTTCGGGTGCGCCCAGTGTCAGATAGATGCCGAAGGCCCCGGCAGCACAGGCGACGACCAGGGCCGCGACTTCGGGCCACGGTGCCGGTTTGTCCGCATCGCTTTCGACTGGCGCTGAGGAAAGCGCCAGCATGCGGCGCTCGATCTCGAGCCGTGCGCCGGTCTGCTCATCCGCTGTCAGAACACCGCGCTCGACGTCGTTCTCAAGTTCGGTCAGTTGATGGCGATAAACCTCAAGCGAATAGGCATCGCGGCTAATGTCCTGACGGCGGCGGCGTACCATCGGCAGGGCGACAAACGCCAGCGCCGCCAGTGTCATCAGGGCGAAGACAAACCACAACATCATCCAGGACCGTCTTTTGTGTCCGTGTCGTCAAGCAGTTCGGCCAGCCGTCGGCTTTCGTCGGCATCCAAAGGTACGGGCGCGACGGGTACCTCTACGGTGCGACGGCGAAATCTCAGGGCAATACCTCCGACGGCCAGGATCAGGATGGCCAGCGGCCCGAGCCAGAGGATCAACGTGGCACGCTTGAAAGGTGGCTCGAGCAGGACCCAGTCGCCGTAGCGGTCGACAATGTAGCCGACGGCCTGTTCATCACTGTCGCCGGCGGCAATGCGCTGGCGCACCAGAACACGAAGGTCCCGCGCCAGATCAGCATTGGAATCGTCAATCGACTGGTTCTGGCAAACAAGGCAGCGCAGTATCTTGAATAGCGCCTTGGCCCGGTGTTCCTTCGTCACGTCTTCCAGCGGCACGTCGATGGTCGACTGGGCGACGGATGTCGGAGCGCCCGGCGCGAGGCAAAGGAAACCGAAGACGGCAAACGCTATCATCAAGGATTTCAAGGCACGGGCCCTGGTCATTGTTTCTGTTCCTGTAACTGGCGCACAAGCGGCAGGATGCGGCCATCAAGGATATCGCGGGTCATGACGCCGACGTGCTTGTAGCGAATGCGGCCCTGGCGATCGATGACGAAGGTCTCCGGAACACCGTAGACGCCCCAGTCAATGCCGACGCGCCCGTTGCGATCAGCGCCGGTCCGGGTGTAGGGATCGCCAAACCGGTCGAGCCATTTCGCTGCGTTATCGGGATCATCCTTGTAATTGATGCCGTGCAGCGGCACCTTGCCCGCTGCCTGCACATCCATCCACAGCGGATGTTCAACCCGGCAGGGCCCACACCACGAGGCGAAAACGTTGACCAGCGCGACCTCACCGTTGTTCAGGTCGGCTGTTTTCAGGCCCATGTCACGCCCCTTGACCGCAGCGAGGTCAAACGTCGGTACCGGCTTGTCGATCAGGGCGGAAGGGATGTCGCGCGGCTTGAGACCGAGACCGACATACAGGGCCACTGCCAGGGCAAAGAAGACAACCACCGGAATCGCATAACCAAGCCGCATGTCAGGCGCTCGCCTCAGCCAGCGTTTTGTTTGCCGTGCGCCGGGCCGGTGCGCCGACGCGATGGCGCCGGTCGGAAAGCGAGATCAGGCCGCCGATCACCATGACAAAGGCGCCGAACCAGATCCAGTGCACCAGCGGTTTGACATAGAACCGGGTGGCGTAACCGCCCTTGCCGTCGGGCTCGCCAATCACGGCGTACAGGTCGCCGACGATGGTCGGGCGAATGGCGGCTTCGGTTGTCGTCATGGTCGAGGTCGGGTAGCTACGGGTTTCGGGCGCCATGGTCGTCACGTGGTCGCCATCAATACTGACATCAAAGATGCCGCGCAGGGCCGAATAGTTGGGTCCCTGGATGGTGCCGGCGTTCTTGAACGTCAGATCGTAATTGCCGATGCTGATGGTCTCACCGGGCCGCATGACCCGGGCGTTTTCCACGGTCCACGACTGCACGCCGGTAATGCCCATGACCACCAGGCCAACACCGATGTGGGCCAGCGCCATGCCATGCGCCGCACGCGGCAAGCCGCGCAGGCGTCGCCAGCTGTCGGCGGGATTGATGGAAAAAAGTTTGATACGCCCGGCCCATTCGATGATCGATCCCGCAACCAGCCAGACGCCGACGGCCATACCAAATACCGCCAGCACGGGCCCGTCAGTTGTTTGATACCACGTTACGAAGGCAATCGCTGCGGCGGCAAAAAAGCCGAACTTCATGCGCCCGATGGCGCCTGCCAGATCACCGCGCTTCCACGCCATCATCGGGCCGATGGCGACGGCGACCAGTAGCGGCACCATCAAGGGTACAAAGGTCGAATTAAAGAAGGGCGGGCCGACCGAAACCTTTTCGCCGGTCAGGGCATCAAGGAACAGTGGATAGAGCGTGCCGAGCAGGACCGTGGCACAGGCCGTTGTCAGCAACAGGTTGTTGAGCACCAGGGCTCCTTCGCGGCTGACCGGGGCGAACAGGCCGCCGCCTTTGAGCGACGGACCACGCCAGGCAAACAGCAGTAACGACCCACCGACCGTGAAGGCAAGGAAGGCAAGAATGAAAACGCCGCGTTCCGGGTCGGTGGCGAAGGCATGGACTGAAGTCAAGACGCCTGAACGCACGATGAACGTGCCGAGCAGGCTGAGCGAAAAAGTCAGGATGGCGAGCAGGATGGTCCACGCCTTCAGCGTGTCGCGTTTCTCGACGACAATAGCCGAATGCAGCAAGGCGGTGCCGAGCAACCACGGCATGAACGAGGCGTTTTCGACCGGGTCCCAGAACCACCAGCCACCCCAGCCCAGCTCGTAATAAGCCCACCAGCTGCCAAGCGCGATGCCGACGGTCAAAAAACACCACGCGGCCAGCGTCCACGGCCGGACCCAGCGCGCCCAGGCCGGATCAACCCGGCCCTCGAGCAGGGCTGCGATGGCAAACGAAAAGGCCATCGAAAAACCGACATAGCCGAGGTAGAGGAAGGGCGGATGCACCGCGAGGCCAAAATCCTGCAAGAGCGGGTTGAGACCGTTGCCGTCAACCGGCGGGTTGGCCAGACGTTCAAACGGATTTGAGGTCAGCAGCACAAACAGCAGGAAACCGATACCGATCATACCCTGTACCGAGAGCACGCGGGCGCGCAAACGCGGCGGCAGGTTGTTGCCAAACAGGGCGACGGCAGCGCCGAACAGCGACAGGATCAGGATCCACAGCAACATCGAGCCTTCATGGTTGCCCCAGACGCCGGAGATTTTATAGATCAGCGGCTTGGCCGAATGGGAATTGCGCGCCACCGTGGCCACGCTGAAATCCGAAACGATGAAGGCATAGGTCAGGGCGGCGAAGGCAATGGCAATGAAAGTGAACTGCCCGAACGCGGCCGGGCGAGCGACGGCGATCCACGGGGCGATATTCCGGTGCGCGCCGATGATCGGCAGGGTCGACTGGACGATGGCCAGCACCAGCGCCAGCACCAGGGCAAAATGTCCGACTTCAGCGATCATGAAGTTTCAACATCCTCATTCACTTTTTTCGTCATCGCCTTTCCACTGCCCTGTGCGTTTGAGGGCTTCGGCAACTTCCGGCGGCATGTAATTTTCGTCGTGCTTGGCAAGAACTTCGCTGGCCTGAAAGACACCGGCACTATCGAGTTTGCCTTCGGCGACGACGCCCTGGCCCTCGCGGAACAGGTCGGGCAGCATACCCTTAAATGTGACTTCAACGGAATTGGCGTTATCGGTTACACGAAAATGTGTCATCAAACCGTCACTGCCCTTGCGTACGCTATCGTCTTCGACCAGGCCACCAAGACGAAAACGCCGGTCTGCCGGGAAGGATTTTTCGGCGATCTCGGACGGGCTGTGGAAGAACACCAGGTTATCCTGAAAAGCATTGAGCATCAGGGCGGTGGCCACGGCCAGCAACGTCATGCCGGTCAGCACCATATAGAGGCGGCGGCGCTTGCGGGTTAGTCTAGCCATTGACCACCTCATCGACAATCTCGTCACGTTTTCCACGCCGGCTGCCGTGCTCGGCCTCAAGCTTTTCGAGGACGGCGCGCTCCGACACCAATGCGCGCCAGCTCATCACGGCCAGGACAATCATGATGACGGCGGCAATGCCATAGGCCGGCCAGACAAAAACGGCGTATCCGCCCATATCAAGAAATTCTGACAGACTGGTCATCGGCTAGCTCTGCACCTGGGCCAGCCTGATGGCGCGTACCTTGCGGGCGACAATTTCGTGCTGGGTGCGCACGATCAAGACGGCGACATAAAAGGCGGTGAAGCCGAGCGCCATCAGAAGCAGCGGCGTCAGCATTGAGGGGTGGATGGCCGGGCCGCCCATCTTGACCACGCTGGCAGGTTGATGAAGCGTGTTCCACCAGTCGACCGAAAACTTGATGATCGGTACGTTGACAAAACCGACGAGCGATAAAATGGCGCAAGCCTTGGCAGCGCGCTGCGGATCATCGAACGCCTGCCACAAGGCCATGTAGCCGATGTAGAGGAAGAACAGCACCAGCACAGACGTTAACCGGGCATCCCAGACCCACCACGTGCCCCACATCGGCTGGCCCCATAATGACCCCGTGGCCAACGCAATAAAGGTAAAGGCGGCACCAATCGGAGCCGAGCTTTTGGCGATGAGGTCGGCGACCGGGTGTTTCCAGATCAGGCCGGTGGCTGAAGAGATCGCCATGCCGGTGTAGACGAACAACGCCATCCACGCGGCGGGCACATGAACGAACATGATGCGCACGCTTTCGCCCTGCTGATAATCGGCGGGTGCCACGACAAGACCCAGGTACAAGCCAACACCGATCAGCACGACGGCGAGCCCGACAGACCACGGCAGCAACGCGTTGGAAAGCCGCATGAAGCGGGCTGGATTGGCGAACTTGTGAAGGGTCAGCATAATGGCCCTGTTATCCCTGTTTCCGTGGCTTTGCGCAAGGTTTTGCGCGTGATTTTGGCGTGCGGCCAAACGACACGTCCACGTGAAGTGCGCTTGCGACGAAAACCTTCACTTGTTGCTCTACTCAAGGTTCAATCGCAGGGCGGCTGCGGCGGCCCACGGGCAAAGTGCAATGCTGCCCAATAACATGGCCGCCATCACCAGCAAATGCGGTCGCTCGGTCAAGCCGCCGATAGCAGCATCAATCGCGCCGACCCCAAAAATCAGGATCGGAATATAAAGCGGCAGCACAAGCAACGACAACAGCACACCGCCCCGCCGCACGCCGACAGTGAGCGCCGCACCAATGGCGCCGATCAAACTGAGTGCGGGTGTGCCCAGCGCCATGGCGATCATCAGGGTGAGATAACCGGCGGGCTCAAGATGCAACAGCACGCCGAGCAACGGGGCAACAATAATCAGCGGCAGGCCGGTGGTTAGCCAGTGCGCCGTGCACTTGGCCAGCACCGTCACTTCCAGTGGCAGGGATCCCAGCGTGAGAAAGTCGAGGCTGCCGTCTTCGAAGTCGGCCTGGAACAAACGATCAAGTGATAGCATCGAGGCCAGCAAGGCCGCGACCCAGAGCACGCCCGAACTCATGCGTTGCAGGATATTGGCCTCGGGCCCGACGCCGAGCGGGAACAGCGTCACCGTCAGGACAAAAAACATCACGACCATGGTGCTGGCACTGCCCTGACGCAGGGCGAGGCGGACATCACGCTGTACAATGTGGGCAAAGCGGTTCATGCCGCCTGTTCCGCCTGCGCAGACGCGAGATGCAGGGTATCAGCGCCCTCAAGCGCCAGATCGATATGCGTCGCCACCATGACCATACCGCCGGATCTGCGGTGATCAGCGATCAGGTCGACCAGCCGGGCGACCGAGGCATCATCAAGCGAGACCGACGGTTCATCCAGCAACCACAGCGGTTTCGCTGTCGCGGCAATGCGGGCGATGTTGAGACGGCGGCGCTGACCGGCGGAAAGATAACGCCCGGGCACGTCGGCGATATGGCTGAGGCCGAGGCGATCAAGTGCGGCGGCGCAATCAGCCTCGACCGTCGGACTACCTTCAAAGGCACACCAGAACGCCAGGTTCTCCTGCACCGTAAAGGCCGCCTTCACCGCATCGAGATGGCCGACGTAGTGGATCTTGTCGTGATAGTCGTCGCTCGCGGCCTCATCGCCTTGCCAGGACAGGGAGCCAATTGCCGGTTTGAGCAATCCGGCGGCGAGGCGCAGCAGGGTCGATTTGCCGCTGCCGTTGGGGCCGCGAAGGATCAGTGCATCGCCCGAAGATATCGAGAACGACAGATTTTGAAATACTACTCGCTCGCCACGAATACAGCTCAGGTCTTGTCCGGAGAAGGTCAATTTAAATCCGCCTCGATCGGAGCTTAAAAACTTCAGCTATTCGTAAGTCCTGATGTCGTCGATTACCTTGCCATCGTTCGGCAGACTGCCGACATCAACGAATTCGACTTCACCCTTGAGCTTGCATACGGACTGGATTGACTCGGCGATGGCCGCGCTGAGGTCATCGGCGGCACTGGCGACTTCGCATTTCAGGGTCATGACGTCGCGCCCGTCAGCACTGTCAACAACGAGGCGGCCCTTGCTGATCTCAGGGTGGCGGGCCACGGTCTGGTTGACCTGGGCCGGATGCACAAACATGCCCTTGACCTTGGTGGTCTGATCGGCCCGGCCCATCCAGCCCTTGATGCGCTGATTGGTCCGGCCGCAGGGGCTCTGTCCGGCCATAACGGCGGAGAGATCGCCGGTGGCAAATCGGATCAACGGATAGGTCGGGGCCAGAACAGTGACGACGACCTCGCCGACCTCACCGTCGGCTACAGGATCGCCGCTTCCGGGGCGAACGATTTCAACAATGACGTTTTCATCGATGATCATGCCCTCTTTGGCATTGCTTTCGTAGGCGATCAGACCAAGGTCTGCGGTGCCGTAGCCTTGCAGGACGTTGACGCCGTGATCATTGATTTCGCTGCGCAAACTGGGCGGCAGGGCCTCACCTCCGACAGCAGCGGAACGATAGGCATGCTTGACGCCGGCTTCGGCAGATTTTTCCAGCAGGATTTTCAGGAACGACGGCGTGCCGGCATAAGCAGCGGGTTGAAGGTGCGCGATGGCGGCGATCTGCTGTTCGGTATTGCCAACGCCGCCTGGAAAGACCGGACAACCCAGGGCGTGGGCGCCGCCTTCCATCATCCGACCGGCCGGGGTCAGGTGATAGGAAAAGGTGTTGTGCACGATATCGCCCGGGCGAATACCGGCGGCCCAGAAACTGCGGCCCATGCGCCAGAAATCGCCATGCCCGCCGGGTTCATAGATCGGGCCGGGGCTTTGATAAATGTAGGCGGCGTCGCTCACCGGGACGCCATTCATGCCACCGAAGGGCGGGGACTTGGCCTGATGTTCGACGAGGTCGGATTTGCGCGTGACGGGCAGGGCGGCCAGCGCCTCGCGGCTGTTGGTCGCGGCGGCATCAACCCCGGTCAATACTTCACCGAAATAACTTGAGATGGCTTTGACGTGGGCGATCTGGTTGACCAGGGCCAACATCAGGTCACGTTCGCGCGCCTCGGGATCACGTGTCTCGAGTTCGTCGTAAAATTCGTTTTCAGACATGAATACTCTTGCGCAATTGGCCCGGCAGCGGGCGGATAAATCCTAGGCCAGCCAGCGTTTGCGGCGGCGATAATTCTTGACGTCGCGGAAACTCTTGCGCTCGCCCGAGGAGACGCCGAGATAAAATTCCTTCACGTCTTCGTTCGAAGCCAGCTTTTCGGCGTCGCCATCCATAACGATGCGACCATTTTCGAGAATGTAGCCGTAGTTGGCATAGCGTAATGCTACGGCAGCATTTTGTTCGGCGAGCAGGAAACTCACGCCTTCGTCCTTGTTCAGGCGGTTGACGATTTCGAAAATTTCCTCGACCAGCTGCGGGGCCAGGCCCATCGACGGCTCATCAAGAAGAATCAGGGTCGGGCGCGCCATCAGGGCGCGGCCAACGGCAAGCATCTGTTGTTCGCCGCCGGAGATATAGCCGGCGAGAGATAATTTGCGATCAACCAGACGCGGGAAATAGCTGTAGACCATTTCGAGATCTTTTTGAACGGCGTCGCGGCCATCTTTGCGCGTGTACGATCCGGTCAAAAGATTTTCTTCGACGGTCAAATGTTCAAAACAATGGCGGCCTTCCATAACCTGGATGACGCCCTTGCTGACGAGATGGTTGGGCGTCAGCGCATCGACACGCTCACCCTTGTAGAGAATTTCGCCCTTGGTGACATCGCCGCGTTCAGCGCTCAACAGGTTCGAAATGGCTTTCAGGGTTGTTGATTTGCCGGCACCGTTGGCCCCGAGAAGGGCAACGATGCCCCCCTCGGGAACCTCAAGAGAGACCCCCTTCAGCACCAATATGACGTGATCATAGACCACTTCAATATTTTGTACGGTGAGAAGCAAGTTTCCGTTATCGCTCATATTTTTTGTCCGATCTCGAGGTGTTCCAACAGAACTGGTAAGCGTCTTGACTAAAAGATCAGCACTTGCGCGGTGTGATCTTGTTTTCCTTGGCATAGGCTGCCGCTGCAGCTTCGACCAGCGGACGAATGATGTCCTGCATGGTATCGACCCAACCGGAAACAACGTTCCATTTGGTGCCGTCCCACTGCTGGAACATAACCTTGCCGTTGCCTTCGTGGTTGGCGCAGGAAACCTGAACCGGACCCATGAAACCGGAAACACCGAGTTCCTTGAGACGTGATTCAGTCAGATTAAAGTTTTCCATGCCCCAGCGGACCTGTTCACCACTCATAGCCTTGTTGCCGTACTTGGCCATGGCAATACGAACTGCCTCAGTGTTGTAAATCGCATTCATCATGCCGCGATTGTACAGAACTTCACCGATCTGATTGGCTTTGGCCGCTGCTGCGTCGCCACCGTAAACATGCTTGATGATTTCAGCATGCAATTTGGTGCCGGCACCCGGCTGGTTGAAGGTCGCTGATTTGTAGCCGATGGCAGATTTACCAGCGGGCTTGGCATCAGCTTCCGCACCTGACCACCAGTTACCAATGAAGTGATCCATCGGGAACTTGATCGCAGCTGCTTCCTTGATGGCAACCTGGTTCATCACACCCCAACCCGTCATGAAGACGTAGTCCGGACGATAACGGCGAACCTGCAGCCAGGCGGCTTTTTGTTCCTGACCCGGATGATCAACGGCCAGCATTTTCATATCGAAGCCGTATTTTTTGGCCAGGATATTAAACGTCGGGATCGGTTCTTTACCGTAAGCGGAGTTATGGTAAACGAAGGCGATTTTCTTACCCTTCAATTTATCCATGCCGCCTTCCAGACCACCAACATAATTGATGAAGGCAGCAGCCTGTGACCAGTAAGACGTCGGGAAAGTGAAGCCCCATTTAAAGACACGACCATCGCCCGCAGCGGTACGGCCATAACCCATGGAATGAATCGGAACCTTGTCCACTGGCGCCTTGGTCAGCAGCTGATAGGTAATACCCGTCGAATAGGGATTAATCAGACTGGCACCGGCCGAACCCTTGTTTTTCAATTTCTCGTAGCACTCGACACCGATTTTGGTGTTGTACTTGGTTTCGCATTCCTCGAACGAAACCTTGACGCCATTGATGCCGCCGTCGCGCGCGTTCAAAAGTTTGAAATAATCTGTCAGACCATTGGCTGTCGGAATACCGCCAACGGCGTACGGGCCAGTGCGATAGACGAGCAATGGAAAGAACTGATCGGCGACCGCCGATGTCGCGATAATCGGTGCGGCCAATACGGCGGCGCCGACTACGCTGAGAATAGTTTTCTTCAAGTTCATGACTTGTCTCCTCCCTGTTGTTATGCAGGTTGCCCTGCTTATTGAAACCCTAGCATCGTGCGGAACGGCAGGCCAGACAAAGCGATCAGGCCGATTGTTCACATATTTGGGCTCCGTTATGGCCAATCCCTAATAAGGGAACGGCCACAATCTCAGTTTTTCCTTGGTGATTTGCCACAATCGGGCGAAGCCCAGTGGCTCAACAATCAGGAAAAATATAATCAAACTGCCGAAAATCATCACTTCAAAATGCTTCTGAAGATCGATCGCCATTTCCAGTCCGAACGCCTGTGGCAGATTGGTCAGCAAAATCGGTACAGACGTAATGAAGGCGGCACCGAGGAACGAGCCGAGAATACTGCCAAGTCCACCGATGATGACCATGAACAGAACCTGGAACGATTCGTTGATCGAAAAGGCTTCGGTTTCGACACTGCCAAGCCAGGTAAAGACCATCAAGGCCCCGGCGACACCGCAATAAAATGAAGATATTGCGAAGGCTGAAAGTTTGGTTTGCATCGGGCGAATGCCGATAATCTCGGCGGCGATATCCATATCACGGATGGCCATCCACGAACGCCCGATATGACCACGCACCAGGTTCTTGGCCACAAGCGCCATGACCACAACGATACTGAGCGTCAGGATATAGCGAACCTCCGCTGTCGCTTCGGGGCCGGTGACCATGTAGCCGAACATCTCACGCGGCGGGGCGGTAATGGTGCCGGATGAATTGTAGTTATAGAACCACGCCACCTTGTTAAACAACCACTGCAGAAAGAACTGGGCTGCCAGTGTTGCCACGGCAAGGTAGAAACCCTTGATGCGCAGGCTGGGCACACCAAACATAATGCCGACAAAGGCGGCGCACAGTCCCGAAAGGGCGAACACGACGATCATGTTCATCTCGGGGAAAGCGATGGCGAACTTGTAGGCCGAATAACCACCGACCGCCATGAAGCCACCCGTGCCCAGCGAGAGCTGGCCGCAATAACCAAGCAACAGATTGAGGCCGATAGTCGCGAGGGCAAAGATCAGAAACGGGATCATCACCGCCTGCAACATGTACTCGTCGAATGTATAGGGAATGACGACGAAGGCGACGAGCAAGGCGATGGCCATGAACCAGCGGTCCTGGGCGATTGGGAAAATTGCCTGGTCGCTGGCGTAATCGGATTTGAATTGACCTGCTTCACGGTAAAGCATCGGCTCTATACCCTCTCAATAATTTTTTCGCCGAACAGACCCTGGGGCCGGAACAGCAGGAAGACCAGGGCGAGCATGAACGCGAACCAGGTTTCAATGGCACCGCCCACCAGTGGACCCCAATAAATTTCAGCGATTTTTTCACCGACACCGATGATCAGGCCGCCAACGATGGCGCCGGGGATCGAGGTGAAACCACCGAGGATCAACACCGGCAAGGCCTTGAGGGCGATCAGTGACAGGCTGAACTGCACACCACTTTTACTGCCCCACATGATACCGGCGACAAGGCCGACAAAACCGGCAACCGACCAGACGACGATCCAGATGGTTTTGAGCGGAATACCAACCGACAACGCAGCCTGATGATCATCAGCCACAGCGCGCAAGGCCCGGCCAATGGCCGTCTTCTGGAAGAAAATGGCCAACGTCACCACCATAACGGCGCCAATGACCGCAGCGTAGATGTCAAATTCGTTTAACAACATGCCGGCGATTTCAAACGACTCCGCCGGGATGCCGACATCGAGCGGGTGAATGTCCGATCCCCACACCGTCTCGCCAAATCCTTCAAGGAAAAACGTTATGCCGATGGTTGCCATAAAGAGAATGATTTCGGGCTGGTTGACCAAAGGCCTGAGCACAAGACGTTCGATCAACACAGCGAGAATGGTCATAAGACCGGCGGTGATGATCAGCGCCAACCAGACCGGTACGCCGCGTTCCATCAGGCCCACCAGGGTCAGGGCGGCAAACAGCACCATGGCGCCCTGGGCAAAGTTAAACACGCCCGACGCCTTGAAGATCAGCACGAAGCCCAGCGCCACCAGCGAATACATCACACCGGTCAGCAGCCCGGTGACGATGACTTCCATGAAAAACACGGGATCGCTGAACATGTCCAGAAACGGATCAACAAAAATAGTCAGTAACACATCCATAGGGTCTCAATCTCCTGAGCTGCCGACGGCCCGTCGAATCGGTCCGGGGGCAGTTGTTTACTTCGTAAACTTAATCGTGCGCGACGCCCAGATAGGCATCGATAACGTTTTGATCGGCGCGAACCACATCAGGCGTGCCGTCAGCAATTTTTTCGCCGTGATCAAGAACGACGACGTGATCGGAAATATCCATGACCACGCCCATGTCGTGTTCGATCAACGCAATAGTCGTCCCGAACTCGTCATTCACATCAAGAATAAAGCGGCACATGTCCTCTTTTTCCTCGACGTTCATACCGGCCATCGGTTCATCCAGCAGCAATAGATCCGGCTCAGCGGCAAGCGCCCGACCGAGTTCGACGCGTTTTTGCAAGCCGTAGGGCAGGCGACCGACCGGGACTTTGCGAATGGCCTCGATTTCAAGAAAATCGATAATGCCTTCGACAAAATGGCGGTGTTCAAGTTCTTCCTTTCGGGCGGGACCGATGTGTAGTGCCTGCAGCAAAAAATTCGATTTCATGCGCAGGTTTCGACCGGTCATGATGTTATCCAGCGTCGACATGCCACGGAACAGGGCGACGTTCTGGAAGGTGCGGGCGATGCCACCGGCTGCCGCGAGATGCGGCTTCATCTGGCTACGCACTTCACCCTTGAAGGTGATGGTGCCCTGCTGCGGGTGGTAAAAACCGTTAACGACGTTGAGCATCGAGGTTTTGCCGGCACCGTTGGGGCCGATAATCGCGCAAATCTCATGTTCACGAATTTCAAGACTGACACCGGTGATCGCCTTGACGCCGCCAAAAGACAGGCTGATGTCATCGATCTTCAGCAAAGTGTCGCCGATGCGTCGGGTATCCAGTGTCGTGGTCTCTGCAGTGGCCGTATCTGTCATTTAAAAATCACTATTCCGTTGCGTAAGAAATTCCGGATCAACCGGCTTTTTGCATGGCGGCGTACGTCTCGGCATCACGAATTTTGAGATCGGCCTTGATGACGCCTTCCTTGCCGTTCTCGAATGTCACCTTGGCCTCGACCGAGATGAGTTCCTGTTCGGAATAAAGCGCCGCGATCAAATTGTCGTAACGTTCAAATACCGTACTGCGTCGCACCTTGCCGGTGCGGGTAAGTTCGCCATCATCGGCATCGAGCAACTTGTGCAGGATCATAAAGCGTTTGACCTGGGCCCCGACAAGATTGGGGTCTTCGGCCAGAGAGCGGTTGGTTGCCTCGATGTGGCCTTTGACAATGTCATAGACTTCGTCGCGGTTGGCCAGATCGACGTAGGAGCCATAGTTGATGTTGTTGCGCTCCGCCCAGTTGCCGACGGATTCAAGATCGATGTTGATAAACGCCGTGGTAAAGTCCTTGCCATCGCCGAAACAGACGGCTTCGCGAATATCGGGATAGAACTTGAGTTTGTTCTCGAGGAACTTCGGCGCAAACATGGTGCCGTCGTTCAGTTTACCGACGTCCTTGGCCCGGTCGATAATGCGAATATGGCCGCGGTCATCAACGAAACCGGCGTCGCCCGTGTGGACCCAGCCGTCCTCGGTTTTGGTTTCGCGCGTCGCTTCCTCATTCTTGTAGTAACCGACAAAAACGCCGGGGCTGCGATAGAGCAGCTCACCGGTTTCCTCGTCAAAGCGAATTTCGGTTTCCGGCGCGGCGACGCCGACGGTATCGGACCAGACTTCATCGTCGGGCTGCAGCGTGACATAGACGCTCGCTTCTGTCTGGCCAAACAGGATTTTCAGATTGACACCGATCGAGCGGAAAAACTCAAAAATTTCCGGGCCGATGGCTTCACCGCCGGTATAGGCGATACGAATGTTTGAAAAGCCCAGCGAATCACATAAAGGTCCATAAACCAGAAACTTCCCCATGCCATACTGCAGGCGCTCGATCATCGTCACCGGCTTGCCTTCGAGTAAGCGGACGCCGACGTTTTTGGCGACTCCAAGGAAATAGTGGAAAATCTTGCGCTTGAGCCAGCTGGCGTCCTCCATGCGTACCATCACCTGGGTGATAATGCCTTCGAAGACGCGAGGCGGCGCGAAAAACGATGTCGGGCCCAGTTCCCTGAGATCGATCATCACCGTTTCAGAACTTTCCGGACAATTTACGGTGTAGCCGCCGACGATAGCCTGTCCGAACGAAATCAGGTGATCGCCGACCCAGGCCATTGGCAGGTAGGCGATAACCTCGTCTTTATCAGTGAAACGTTCGCGGGCATTGGCGTTGCGAGCTGTAATGACAATGTTGTCGTGCGACAACATGACGCCTTTGGGGCGACCGGTGGTGCCCGACGTATAGAGCATGACGGCAGTTTCGCTGCCCTTGCCCTTGGCAACTTCATCAGTGAAAAAGTCCTTGTTGTCGGCGTGGAAGGTGCGACCGCGCTCCTGCATTTCGGTCAGACTGAAAACACCGGGTTGTTTGTAGTGACGCATGCCCCGCGGGTCTTTATAGATCATGCCTTCAAGTTTCGGGCAGCGATCCCGGATCGACAGCACTTTATCGGTCTGTTCCTGATCTTCGACAATGGCAAAGCGAACTTCCGAATGCTCCATGACGTATTGCATCTCTTCCGCCACTGAGTCCTGGTAGAAGGGGACGGGGACGCCACCCAGTGCCTGGATGGCTGACATCGCCATATAGAGTTCGGGCCGATTGTCGCCGATGATGGCAACCTTGTCGCCGCGTTGAAATCCGTGACTGGCCAGACCGCACGCCAGGTCGCGTGCCTGATCGGCGAGTTTGGACCAGCTCCACGTCAGCCAGATGCCGAGATCTTTTTCGCGCATCGCCGCACCGCCTGGGCGTTTCGCTGCGTGGTCGAGCAGTATTTTTGGCAGCGTGTCGAGGCGCGCCATCGAATCTTGTCCATCGGTCATGTGCCGGCTCTCAATTCAATTTCGGTGAAGATGATGGTTTTGATGCAGTCATGGCGTCTACCGACACGGCAATCGTCGTGATTGCTGTCGCCGGCTCGAGCGAACCCGTCAGACAAACCTGAATCTCGCGGACTTTTGGCCACGCTTTCCTGCAAACTCCCTGAACGACCGTTTTCCGGTTCTTGTTCTGGTGAACCAAAACAAACCTGCCAACGCAAGCACGCCGTCAGGTTCGAAGACCGACACAATAGCAATATTGATTAACAGTGCAACACAGTTGAATCCCTTTGGCATTCAGCCCTGGCGCGAAAGAATGCCAGGTTAATCATTCGGCGCGGCAATACCGCTACGTCCAGCCCCTTCGGCAAAGCGTTTGGCCCCGCCGACGGCTTCTGTTTCCAGCGCTTTCTGGCCCAGTTCAAATTCTCGTGCCATGGCCTCTTCAAGCGGCAATCCCTGCTGTTCGAAGACGGATTGACGGTCCGAGCGCAGACAGTTTTGTGGCAGTTCGCTTAATTGATGGGCCAGGGCCTCGGCTTGCGCGCGGGCCTGGCCCTTCGGAACCAGTCGATTGATCAGTCCCATGGCGAGCGCTTCGGACGCATCAACCCCGCGTCCGGTCAACACAAGATCGAGCGCCCGTCCCATGCCAATGATGCGGGGCAGGCGCACTGTGCCGCCGTCAATCAGCGGCACGCCCCAGCGTCGGCAATAGACCCCGAGCACGGCATCTTTTTCTGCTACGCGCAGATCGCACCACAAGGCGACTTCGAGGCCACCGGCCACGGCATGCCCTGAAATCGCACCGATCACCGGCTTCGACAAGACAAGGCGCGACACCCCCATCGGCGCATCGCCATCCGGTTCAAGCCGGCTGATCCTTTTCGATCCCGGCCCTTCAGAGATCGCCTTCAGGTCGGCCCCGGCGCAAAACGCGCCATGATCGCCCCACAGCACGCCGACCCGGGCCTCGTCATCAGCGTCAAAATCACGGAAGGCCCGGGCGAGAGCTTCGGCGGTCGGACGATCGACGGCATTGCGGACTTCCGGACGGCTGAGGATAACCGTTGTCACAGGGCCGTCTTTTTCGATGCTGACACTCATGTTGTGATCCTTCGTGGCAAAAAGAATTATTAAAGCCCAATGCGCTGATTTGGTCACGGGACTTGCGAACCGTGAGGGTTGGTTCTAAAACCGCTGGATTGTATTCCACATCATAGCTGCCGGGCCCGCGCATTCGCGCCGTGGCCCGATTGTTCGTAATTTCTCGCACTGCTCAAACAAGGAGCTCCCACTGTGACGACATTTGGCCAGGATACCCTTAAAACCCGCCGCACTCTCGATGTTGCCGGCCAGTCCTACGACTACTTTAGTCTGGAAGCAGCGCGCGATGAACTTGGTGACATTTCCCGCCTGCCATATTCGCTGAAGGTTCTGCTGGAGAACCTGCTGCGCTACGAAGACGGACGTACGGTGACGACCGATGATATTCGCGCTGTCGGTGGCTGGCTCAAGGATCGCAAGGCCGACCGAGAAATCGCCTATCGTCCGGCCCGGGTGCTGATGCAGGATTTCACCGGCGTACCGGCTGTTGTTGATCTGGCCGCCATGCGCGACGCCATGACGGACCTTGGCGGGGATACTTCTAAAATTAATCCGCTGTCGCCGGTCGATCTGGTGATCGATCACTCGGTCATGGTCGACAAATATGGCACGGGGTCATCGTTCAAGGACAACGTTGCCGCTGAAATGGACCGCAACGGCGAGCGCTATGCTTTCTTGCGCTGGGGCCAGGAAGCCTTTGATAACTTCCGCGTTGTGCCGCCGGGAACCGGTATCTGCCATCAGGTTAACCTCGAATACCTGGCGCAAGTCGTCTGGACCGGTGGCGAAGACAACAACGTCGCCTATCCCGATACGCTCGTCGGCACCGATAGTCATACCACCATGGTCAATGGCCTCGCTGTTCTGGGCTGGGGTGTTGGTGGCATCGAAGCCGAGGCCGCCATGCTCGGCCAGCCGATCTCGATGCTGGTGCCGGAAGTTGTCGGTTTCAAGATGACCGGCAATCTGTCGGAAGGCATCACCGCGACCGATCTGGTCCTGCGGGTGGTTGAAATGCTGCGGGCCAAGGGCGTGGTCGGCAAGTTCGTTGAATTCTATGGTCCGGCGCTGAATGAACTGTCACTGGCCGATCGTGCTGTGATTGCCAACATGGCACCGGAATACGGCGCGACTTGCGGCTTTTTCCCGATTGATGCCGAAACGATCGCCTATCTTAATATGTCGGGCCGTGACGAAGATCGCATTGCCCTGGTCGAAGCCTACGCCAAGGCGCAAGGCATGTGGCGTGACGCCGACACCCCTGATCCTGTCTTCACCGATACGCTGGAGCTAGATATCTCCACCGTGGTGCCGTCCATTTCGGGACCGAAACGGCCACAGGATCGCATTACCCTGGCGGATGCCGCCCCTGCGTTCGAGACCGCGCTTGGCGACACTTTCAACAAGGGCGATGCGGCCGATCAGGCCAAGGACGTCAGCGGCGAAGATTACGCGCTTCGGAACGGCGACGTGGTGATTGCCGCGATTACCAGTTGCACAAATACCTCGAACCCCGGCGTCATGCTGGCTGCCGGTCTGGTGGCCAAAAAGGCCGTCGATAAAGGCATGCAGGTCAAGCCGTGGGTCAAGACCTCTCTGGCCCCGGGATCCCAGGTCGTGACGGATTATCTGGTTGAAGCCGGATTGCAGGATTCGCTTGATGAACTGGGTTTCAATCTCGTCGGTTATGGCTGCACGACCTGTATCGGTAATTCAGGCCCGCTGGATGCACCGATCTCCGAAGCAATTCATACCGGTGATCTGGTCGCCTGTGCCGTATTGTCGGGCAACCGCAACTTCGAAGGTCGCATCAGTCCGGATATCAAGGCCAACTACCTGGCCTCGCCGCCGCTGGTCGTGGCCTATGCACTGGCCGGCTCGATGCGTAAAGACGTGCTCAATGGCCCGCTCGGCAAGGACCGCGACGGCAATCCGGTTTATCTCAAAGACCTGTGGCCGACAACGGCGGAAGTTCAGGAAGCGATTCGTACAAGTGTGACCCGCGAAAGTTTCCGCTCACGCTACGCCGATGTCTTCGCTGGTACCGAGGAATGGCAGGCCATCGCTGCCGAAGCGAGCCAGACCTACAAATGGAACATGAGTTCGACCTATGTGCAGAAGCCGCCGTATTTTGATGGCATGGGTATGGAAGCCGGCACGTTTTCCGATATCACTGCGGCGCGCGACCTGGCCTTGCTCGGCGATTCGATCACCACCGATCACATCTCACCAGCCGGTTCGATTGTTGAAGACAGCCCCGCCGGTGCCTACCTCGTTGACCATCAGGTGCCGGCGCGAGAGTTCAACTCGTTTGGTTCACGTCGTGGCAATCATCAGGTAATGATGCGCGGTACCTTCGCCAACATTCGTCTGCGCAATGAAATGGCGCCGGGCACGGAAGGTGGCATTACCCGTCATCAGCCCTCGGGCGAGCAGATGCCGATTTTTGACGCTGCCATGAAGTACGCCGATGAAGGTGTTTCGCTGGTCGTCGTCGGTGGCAAGGAATACGGCACAGGATCATCGCGAGACTGGGCGGCCAAGGGCACGGTGCTGCTGGGTGTCAAGGCGGTCATCGTTGAGAGCTTCGAGCGCATCCATCGCTCCAACCTCGTCGGCATGGGCGTGCTGCCCTTGCAGTTCAAGGATGGCATGACACGCGCCTCGCTCAAACTGGATGGCTCCGAAACGTACGACATCACCGGCATCGCAGACGGGATCACGCCGCGCATGGATGTGGCCTGTACGATTAACCGGGCGGATGGCTCATCGGAAAATATCACCCTGATGTGCCGCATCGATACCGAAGACGAAGTCGAATACTACCGCCACGGCGGCATCCTGCAGTACGTCCTGCGCAACCTCGCGGCCTGACCTCAGGTCTGTCACAAATTAAACGCCCCGTGGAGCGATTTCCACGGGGCGTTTTTTTGTGCCTGTAAAGGCAGATAAATTTGTAGGTCTAGAATTCGACCGCGAGTACGACCGTCGCAGTATGACCGTCACTGCCCGTGCCGCCTTCGGTAGTTCCGTAATCCTTGTCGCGCAGGTACTCGAACGTCAACGCTGCACTTTCGTCGACCCCGAGCGTCACGGTTCCGCCAAGACGCGTTTCCGGTAAACCCAGCGCCAGCGCCTGTTCCGTACCCTGCACTGTGGCCGCGATCGTCAGGTCCTGTTTGTTGATCGAGGTCTTGTAGGCTGCTTCAAGGTTCCAGGCACTGGGCTTGGCACCTGTGCCATTGAAGGCAATTTCGCCAGTCTGGAATGATTTTGTCGCCGAGAGGTAGCCGCCGCGCAACGTGATGCTGCGGTAGGTCGCTGCAGCGTGCGCTTCGATGCCACTGACGTACCCATTCAAAGCTGTCGCATTGTTACCAAGGCCGGTGGTCAGCGGATTTGAATCGGCGATGTTGCGCAAGTAGCCGGCACCAGCGCTGTAGGCACTGTGATCGCCTTCAGTTGCGAAACCGAAGGCCACACCCCACTGGTCGATCTTGTCATCGGTGCCGGTCTTCTGACTGTCACCGTTATAGACATAACCCTCGACCGTAAAGTCGCTCCACGCGGCGCCAAGCAGCACGGCGGCTTCCCTGGTTTTACCGACGCTCTTGGTCAGGGGACTGGTGTTCATGTCCGAACCAAACCCGCCAAAGGGCAGGGTCCATTTACCGGCCTGCAGGTAAAGCGGGTATTTTTCACTATTGCCCAAAGTGGCGTAGGCTTCGTCGAGCACGATGTTCTCGTTACCGTCATCTTCGTAGAGTAAAATGACATGGGCCGAGGCAAAATCCGTCGGTTGGGCATCGAACTCCAGTTCGACCTTGGCCAGCGTCAAATCGCTGCTGTCGACACCGGCAAAAGTCGAGCCATGTGTGCCTTCAACTTCGATCACACCGCCCAGCGAAAACGATTTGGGCAAGGTCACCTTGCCACCGCCCTGACTGGCTACGCCCTGGCTGGCCGTTTGCGCCACCGCCTTGGCCTCGGCGGCTTCTGACACGGCTTTTTCGAGTGCGGCCTTGAGCGCGTCGAGCTGTTTCTGCTGCGCCTGGATCATCACCAGTAATTGTTTCGCTGTCAGCGAGTCGTCCGCCGCCCTTGCCTGCAGCGGGATGGCGATCAGGATAAGGCTGGCCAGAACAACGGCGTACATCGGAAGTTTGAAAATATCAGTCATCGTACATTCCCTTGTCGTAATTGATTGCCGAACCGAAACAGCGTTCGATTAATCCCCTCGACGACGGGGACAATATAATAGCGCCTTCCAGTAAACTGGTTGACCTTGATCAAAACTTGTCAGGGATGGTGCCGTCAAAATAAATCAGGCGATACCAAATGATTGTATCGCTTTGGTGAAATTTGTAACCGTTCTGTATCGCCCGAACAGGGTTTTGCGCCGATCCGCTAAATCAGGCTGCCGAGGCGGTCGGTGGAATGTACGAGGAGCGGGCGAGATCAGAATTCAAGACGTCCGCCTCATAGTACTTGAGCAGTATTGCACCCTCCAGAAGGTCCGGGTTGGCCTCGAGAAACGATTGCCAGTCGTTATGGCTCTGTATAGCCAGGCGCTGGTTGATGAGGTCAAGAAAAGCCACGGTGATGGTCTCGTGGTATTTACCTTCCGCGCCGACGGCGATGGTGAACCGCACCAGTGTCTCGCGCATGCGTTTGACCGCGCCCTCGAAGCCATAACGCTCAACATAGAGAAAGCCTGTGCGGATGTGGGACCGGTGGTTGTAGCTGTCGGCGGGCAAATCGGCGGCTTCCAGCCGGGCGAGAAAGTTGTCGTCTTCGAGTTCATCAAGGTTCATGGTGTTCAGTCCTCCTTTTCATAGAGCGCGTGGCTGTTTTCTGCACTGAGGTCGAGACCGTAAATCCGTTTCAGATCAACAATGTGGGCCAGTGTTTCCGGGCCAAACGGCTGTTTGCCATCGAAGGCATGCAACGTGATGCCTTCAATCAAATCACCCAGGGTGATGTCCTTGTATTCAGCGACGGCCTTGAGCACCTTGACCAGGCGTTTTTCCAGCCGCACGCCGGTCTGGACGCGCTCGATTGTTTTGTTTTCCGGCATCGTATGCTCCTCGGCAGAATTTGTTATATATGTACCGTGGTAACATACGTGTCAAGACCTGAGGCGATACGGGATCAACGCAGACCCTTTATCTCAGCTTGACCGGGGTTTTGACTTGAAGATTTTTTTCAGGCGAATGGCCCAGGCCTCGGCCTTGATTGAGATCAGAACGACCAGGGCGAACAGCGGCGGGAAGACATACCAGGCCCACGTCTCGTTGCTTGCGGTACTCAGCGGAGCCGACTGACGCAAGTCGCCCTGCTGGCCCATGACGATGGCAAAAGCCAGAAATCCAAAAACGAAAACAGCAAGGGCCGCAGCCATCATGTAGCGCAGCCACATCGGCTTGTTGGGGCCGAAGTCGTTTTCCCAGCGCACGTTGGGTCGGTCAAATTCGTCGATCACGGCATCTTCCTGATCAGGCGTATTGGTTTTTTGTGACATGCTGGCGTTCTTAGTCGAAATCGGGCTTCACTCCAACGTGATTCGTGTTTGATCACGCTGTGACGTAAATCTTGCCTGTCCGGGGGCGATCAATATTTAACGAAATGAGGCATCACATGTCACGTTGGTTGGCCGGTATCGTGTCGGTTTTGGCGGTTTGTTTACCGCTAATGTCTGCGTCGGCAGGTGAGAACCAGAGCCGTGCGACGGTGCTGGAACTCTTCACCAGCCAGGGCTGCTCATCCTGTCCGGCGGCGGATCGCCTGTTTGGCAAATACGCCAGTCGTGATGACATCATCGCCCTCAGTTTTCATGTCGATTACTGGGACTACATCGGCTGGAAAGATACTTTCGCGACCAAAATCACCACGGAACGCCAGCGCGGCTATGGCCGCTCGCTGAGCCAGCGCCATCTCTATACGCCGGAAATCGTTGTCGACGGCCGCAAGCACACCGTCGGCTCGAACGGGGCCGATATCGATCAAACCATCGGCAACGTTCGCAAGGCACCGAGACCGATCGTCAGTGTCGGGCTCAAAGTGGAAGACGGTGTCCTGGTGACCATGCTGTCCTCGAAAAAACATCATGCCGCGGAAATCTGGCTTTTTGAAATTGATCGCAAAAACGATGTCAGCATCAGCCGGGGTGAAAATTCCGGTCATGTCCTGTCCTATCACCACGTTGTGCGCGACATCCAGAGCCTTGGCAAATGGGAAGGCGGAGAGCAAAGTTTTTCCAGTGATCTGAAATCAGCGCGCGAAGCTGGTCGCGATGGCGTCGTCGTTGTCGTTCAGGAATATGGCCAGGGTGCCGTTCTGGGTGCGGCCCAGGTCTGGCTGAAGGGCAAGGGTTCCTGATCCGGACTTCGCGCCCGGTTGACAATTGATCACGGGCCAGCACAATTTGCTGCACTTGATCAACTGACGGACCCCGATAATGAAACTTGAAGATGCGATTGCCAGCCGCCGTTCGGTGCGCGCTTTTCTGCCCAAACCTGTGTCCCGGGAAACCGTGAGCCGAATTCTCGAGACAGCGTCCCGTGCACCATCGGGTACCAACATCCAGCCCTGGAAAGTTCATGCGCTGGCCGGCGAGGCCCGCGCCGCGCTTACCAAAGCCATCATGACGGCGCGTGAAGCCGAAGGCGTCACCGGTAACAATCCCAAACCCGACCCGAAGAAGCCTGATGCCGAACCGGCCCGGCGCTGGGCCGAGCCCTATCTCTCCCGCCGCCGCAAGGTTGGTTGGGATCTCTATGGCTTGTTGGAAATCGAGAAAGGCGACAAGCCGGCAATGTGGCGTCAGCACGGTCGCAACTATGAATTTTTTGATGCCCCCGTCGGCCTGATGTTTGTCATCGACAGCGACCTCGAAAAACCGGCCTGGCTCGATCTCGGCATGTTCATGCAAAACGTCATGCTGGCGGCCCGCGAAGAAGACCTTGATACCTGCCCCCAGGGTGCCTGGCTGCACTACGCCGATCTGGTGCATGAGACCCTGGGACTTGGCGCGGGCGAACGCATTGCCAGCGGCATGGCGCTCGGGTATGCCGACCCCGACGCTCCTGAAAACACCCTCGTCACCGAACGTGTCGAGGTCGACGACTTCGCAAATTTTAGCGGGTTCTGACAAAGGTTGACTATTCGACATGACAGACTGGACAATTCGGCGAGCCGGGCTGGCGGACGCATCACCCCTGACGGCTTGTATTGACGAAGCCTATTCGGTTTACGCCGGAAAGGGCATCGATCTGCCGGCGGTGTCTGACGGCATCGCAGATGAAATTCAGAACAACCTGGTCTGGGTCGCTGTTCTTGAAAAGCAGATCGTCGGCGGTCTGGTGCTGATCACACGCGAAGACGACGCCGTGCTTGTCAATGTTGCCGTCAGACCGTCAGCAACTGGATCGGGCCTGGGCCGGGCGCTTGTCGATCAGGCGGAGCAGGAAGTTCGAGCGCTGGGGCTTGGCAGGATAGGTCTGACGACACATGTGAAAATGCCGGAGAATGTACAGCTATATGAGCATCTCGGTTGGCATGAGACCGGCCGGGTCGGTAACAAAGTGCATATGGAAAAGTCACTTAAGACCGGTATCCCGGAATAGGTGTGTCACTGTGTTTGCGACGGACCAAATCAATAAATATGAGAATAATACATATAATTTCCTTGTGGTTATCTGTGACCTTTTGGACTAACCTTTTTGCTGGTCCAGTGTAGTCACGTGTCTCCTAGTATTCATTCCCGTTGAGGGCAATCAAAAGGGGCGAATGATGGCAAAAAGCGCAAAGGGCGCAGCTGCGAGCAGCGCCAAATCCGAAAATGGAAATAACGGCCTCGATCAAGCCAATGACAACTTTGCCAACGGCTATTTCGAACACAACAATAACGGCAAGGGCGATGCCGGACTGGCAAACGCCCTGGAACACAATCCGTTCAGCAGAGATACCACAATCGATTTCGACAACGGTGATCTGACGATCACCGGAGAATATTCCTATTACTATAACGGCTACGTGTACTACGACGAGATGTACGGGACCTGGGAGGAAGACGGCTACACCTTTAGCTTCACCACTTACGATTACAACTACTACTATTACTATTATGGTGACGCCGATATCGATGTGCCGGTGTTCGATGCTGACGGCGACGGTGATAACGAGTTGGGCACCAATGATCTGGGCACGAACAATGACTATTACGACTACGAATACACTTACGGAACGCTGACCAACGACGACGGGTCAAACTTCTCGTTGCTCTCATTCGATGCCGAACTGGTCGATGACGGAAATCCCAACTATTATTACTACGACTACGTCCAGTTCTACGTCAGCGAATACGATGCTACGGACAATTCGTATAACTATGGCTATGCCTACACCTACGATGATGTCACCTGGGAATACTATGAATACGATTATGATTACGACACCGGGACCTACACGTCGTATAGCTCTGGAACGACGACGGACGAGGCAGAAGTTGCTGCACTCTTCGACGACGTCACAACCCTTCAGATATACATCATGGGTGATTTCACGCTCGACGACATCGTCCTGGACGAAGTCGCCTGACCATTCGGATCAAGTTCCGGCGAGACAGGGCGGGGGCTTCGATGCCTCCGCCCTTTCCGTTGCGGGTCGCTTCGTTCCCCGGTTGATCCGCCGACCGATCTGAAATGACGATGAAACCTTCACCGGTCCGCAACGCCAGAGCCGCTGTATCCCTGCGCGAAAAACTCATGGCCCTTGGTCTGGCGCAGGATGTGCGGCGGGTTTTTTGGGTGCTGATGGTTTTCAGTGCGGTGATGAACGTTCTGATGTTGAGCGTTCCGGTCTATATGCTGCAGATCTATGATCGGGTTCTGGTCTCACAAAGCGTCGAAACCCTTTTAGTACTGACGCTTCTTGTGATCTTTTTTCTGGTCATCCTCAATATACTGGAAGTCTGTCGCAGCCAGTTGCTGGCCCGCCTGAGTGCCCGCATCGACCAGACGGTGACGCGCAAGGTTACCGGTGCTTTCCTCAATTCCCCGCGACCGGCCGGCGATGACAACGTGAAGGCGCTGAGGGACGTCGAGGCGCTGAAGCGTTTTGTCTCCAGCCCGGCGGTCGCTGTCTTCCTGGATACGCCGTGGGCCCCGTTTTTCCTGCTGATCGTTTATCTGATGCATCCATATCTCGGCGCTGTGGCGATTTTTACCGCCGTGCTTTTGCTGGTGCTGGCGTTTGTTGCGGATCGGGTGACCCGCGAGAACAGTGATAGCGGGTTGAAGTCCCTGCTGGCGGCCAAGGGACTGGCTGAGTCCAGCTTGCGCGCTCCTGACGCGGTGACCGCCATGGGTATGGGTGACGCCGTTTCCAGCCAGGTCCGGAACCTGGCGGCCCGGGGCTTGCTGACCCAGACCCGACAGAGTGACGTCAATGCCGTGTTCACCAATTTGTCGAAGTTTGTCAGAATGCTGGCCCAGGTCGGTATTCTCGGCATTGGTGCCTGGCTCGTGCTGCAGCAGGAAACCACTGCCGGCGTCATGATTGCGGCGTCGTTGATCATGGGACGCGGGCTGAGCCCGGCGGAAAAACTGATCGGCTCCCTGCGTGGTTCTGTCCTGGCCGTCCAGGCCTTCAACAATCTGGCGCTTTTTCTGATCCACGAAAACGAGGACGATCAATCCCGTTTCAAGACGACGCGGACGGAGGGCAACTGGACGCTGGAGGGCATCCGGGTTCGCTATCCCGGGGCTAAAAAGTTTGCCCTTGATGGCCTCGATCTGACCCTCAAACCCGGCGAGGCGGTGGGGATTGTCGGACCGAATTCTGCAGGTAAATCAACACTGGCCAAAGTGCTGGTCGGGGCGATGATCCCGAGCGAGGGCAAGGTACGGCGCGGTGATACGGATTACGCCCTGTTGCCGCGAACGGTTTTGGGCCAGGCGATTGGATATCTGCCCCAGAACGTTCAGCTGATGGATGCCTCGGTAAGCGACATCATTTCCCGTTTTCGCAACGATGACCCCGATCAGGTCGTCGCTGTGTCAAAGATGACCGGCTTGCACGATGTCGTCATGGACCTGCCGGACGGCTACGACACTGTGCTGGGCGCACGGGGCGTACAGTTGTCGGGCGGGCAATCGCAATTGCTTGGCCTCGCCCGCGCCATATACGGCGATCCCGATCTCGTGGTGCTGGATGAACCCAACGCAAATCTGGATCACGTCGGCGATGAGGCCATCGGGCGTATCCTCGGGCATTGCAAACGGGCCGGACTGGCCGTCGTGGTGATCTCGCACAAACCGACAATCATGACCAGCCTCGATCGACTGTGCCTGCTGCAAGATGGTAAAATCCGACTCTCGGGCCCGCCTGAAGAAGTTCATCAGAAACTCGTTCGTAAGAAGCCGGTATTTGCTCCTGATGGCGGAAATGGCGGCGGCGGAGGGGCATTAAATTGACTGGCCCGGCATTACCTGACTTCGAATTTAGCGGGCAAATCCGCCGGGGGCTGCTGGCGATTGGCCTGTTGCTGGTTTTTGTCGTCGGCTGGTCGCTGTTAGCTCCGCTCAGCTCCGGGGCCGTCGCGACGGGCCATATCGTGGTCGACAGCAATCGCAAGGAACTGCAGCATCTCGATGGTGGCATCGTCGCCGCTATTCATGTGAAGGACGGTGATCGCGTTTCTGCCGGTGATCTGCTGATTGTACTCGACACCACGGAACTGCAAGGTGCCCGGGACAAGATCGAAGGTGAATGGCTGGCGCTGCTGGCCGAGAAAGCGCGCCTTGATGCGGAATTTTCCAGCGCACCCGATATCACATTCCCGGCGGTTTTCACGGCGGCGAGGGCAGAGGAGCGCAAGCGCGAACACATGAAGAGACAACGCGCACTTTTCATAGCCCACCGTGAAAGTCTGGCCGGGGAGACGGGGCTGATCCGCCAGCAAATTGATCAATATCATGAGCAAATTGCCGGCTTGAACAAACAGGTCGAGGCGTACAAACGCCGCGGGGCGCTGCTGAACTCGGAAATTGATGGATTATTGAAACTGCACAAAAAAGGCCTCGCGCCCAAGACCCGCATGCTGGAGCTGCAGCGCCGGGCGGCCTCGGTCCTCGGTGATCAGGCGTCGCGCGAATCGGCCATCGCCGAAACCCGGATTTTGATCAGTGAGGCCAAACTGCAAATACTTCAGACAGCGCGCACCGTCAGTGAAAAGGTGTCCGACCGGTTGAGCTCGATCGGAGCCGAAATTTTTGACGTTGAAGACCGCCTGAAGGTGGCCCGGCAGCGCCTGTCACGTGCCCGGATCGTGGCGCCGAGCGAAGGAACTGTATTCAATTCAAAGGTCCACACCGTCGGCGGAGTCATTCCCGAGGGTGAGACCGTCATGGAAATCGTGCCCCTGCGAGACCGGCTGGTTGTCGAGGCCGAAGCGTCGCCTCAGGATATTGATGTCATTCATGTTGGCGATACGGCGAAAGTCCGGTTTTCTGCGTTGTCGGCGAGGCTGACGCCGTTGCTCGACGGCCGGCTCGAACATGTCGCACCTGATCGCTCAGTCAACAGTGTCGGTGATTCAGTTTACATTTTGCGTGTCATTATATCGTCGGCTGAACTGGCGAAACTCGAAGGCGTGGAACTGGTTCCGGGAATGCCGGTCGAAGTCCTGGTCGACAAGGGCGAACAGAGCCTGATGGCCTATTTGTTGAAACCGTTGACATCGATTTTGTTCCGGGCGCTGAAAGAGAACTGAGCCAGTTTCCGACGCCGCAAGACAATTGGTATGTCGTGCAATGGAGGTCGTCATGCCCCAGATCCTCGCCGTCTTTGTTACTGTTTTCTGGCTTGTGCTCGCCGCAATCGGTGTCCTCGACTGGTACTGGGCATTGCTCGGCTGGTTTGTTTGCGGTCCGGTTTATATCGGGATCAAACGCCTTGTATCGTCGGGCGACAAGGATGATCACGCAGGATAAACGTTATCCCGATTTATCGTTGCTGACCTTGCCGCCCTGAACCTCAACAGTAACTTCAAAGCCGCCTTCAGTTTTTTTGACGTCAGTGACGACATATCCTGCGATCGGCGTCATGATATCGACCTTCAGTTCCAAATCCGTAGACTTCCCGGAGGAGCTTACCTCTCCCGCCTGCGTGGTTTTACACTTCGACCACCATTGATCGATCATCTCGCTACGCAATTTTACGCCGAGTGTCGAGGCCGCATCACTCAAGGCGTTGATCAATGCCCGAATAGGATCCTTGCCCCACGTTGTTGCAGTCGCGGTTTTTCCGGTCGGTACTATTTTTGTCTTGTCGTCCGGGTATCTGGTCTCTGTCTTGATGTCAACTTTCTCGAAGTCCGAGGCCCTGACGACACCGTCGGCACCGCGATTTGACTTAATCCCGCTGGTATCCTGGTAATTTTCCTTAAACAGCAAGGGGCCGCCGACCACGCGAGGGCCCTTGCCCTTGCCATCGGCTTGTTTGAGCAATTTGGAATTAATACCTCCCTTGTTCGCCCCGTCGAAAGTTGACTCATTGGACGAAGTACCGGTTTTAGTCGTGACCTTTCCCCCGGGCCCGGGTTTGATTACGTACTGGTTATTTTCCTCACCCTTTTCAATGCCGGTCGTAAAAGGTGAGCCGTCGTTCCATGCCTGTTCGACATCTGACGGATTCCTGACGTTGCACTGTTTGTCACTGTCGGCATTGTCTTTATCCGCTTTGGATTTATCGCCGTCCCCGTCCGCTTTCTTGATTGATTTGCTGACGCAGTCCATCTTGGCGTTTATGCCGTCCGCCCCGGAACAATCCTGAGCGAGGGCAGCATCAACGCTGGCGAGCCAAATCGGTCCGACAGCAAGGAGGCAAGCAATTAACAGTCCCGGCTTCATGTTTCGGCTCCCTGGTTCAATCGGATTTTGACTTGTCGAGTTTTTCGGCAAGCGCAACGATTTTGGCAGTGATCAAGGTTTTGTCGCCGCCTAGTTTAATGGCTTTGCGATAGGTGGCAATTGCCACGGGCCAGTGTTTTCGCGCAGCGCTGGCGGCATGGATGTCGGCATAGAGTTCGTGCAGACGAACCGATGTCGGATCTCGCCGCAAGCGCTTTGAAAAACCGCCAAAAACGTTATCGAGAAAATCTGCCTGCCCCGACTTCGTGACCTCGCGCAATTTCGTTTCAAGTTCCGAAATTGTTTTGGCCACAATGACGTCATCATACATGGCCATGATACCGGCGTTTTCAGTCGCGGCGATATCTCCGGGATCAAGCGCCAAAGCCGTTTGCAACGATGCGCGGGCGAGAGCGAAGTCTTTCCGGCTTATGGCGTATGCGGCCAGCGCACTGTGGACGCGCGCCCAGTCCGGTGCCAGTCGAGCGGCTTTCTTCAGGTCATCCAGCGGTTGCCATTTGCAGCAATTGTTGACGGCAAATTGCCCACGGTTGAAATATGCCGGCGCAAAGTCCGGATATGCTGCGATGAGACTGTCCAGAGCAGGTCGCGAAGGGCCGGACATTAATTTTTCAAGACGCTGCCATGCCGCATCGGATTGATGGTCCCTCAAACCCGTTTTGTCGCTGGCCGACAGATTTGCCCGGGCAGCAACATATTGTCTCGGCGTTTTGAGTTTGATCCGCGGCGACTCACTGGAAAGCGCGCCGACCGCCACACCATAATTCTTGCGCAGTTGTTGTGCGATATGGTCAGGCGGTTTTAGCGTCAGTGCCTGATCGGCGTAAAAGGCGGTTCGCACAGGTGAGTTTTTCCAATACAAACTGAGCAAATAACGCGGCTCCCACGAACGCAGGGCAACGTCGGCGGCTTTGGTGCAATCCCGCAGCGTTGCTTCGCCGCGGGGGCGCCCGCCAAACCCCGTGCCGGAATGTAGCGCCTGAGCCCAGCAAAGCTGTGTCCAGCCATATTCATCCGACGGCCATAGTTTGAGATATCGACCAAAGACCGCAATCGCTGGCGGAAACTGTTTGGCGTTCTTGTGAACGATCGCCAGCAATATCAGGGCGTTTGAGTGCAAAGGGTCCCGTTTCAGTACCGCCTCGGCCTGCTGGATCGCCTGTCTGACTTTGCCGACAGCCGCGAGGTACCAGATCCTGGATGTCGCGACATTGTCATCTTGCGGGAAAAGTCTGGCGGCACTGTCCAGAACCTCGAGTGCCGCTCTGGATTTGGACTGGGAACCAATGCTGTCGGCAAGGTCCATGTGGAAAAGTGCGACATTTACATCACGCGACAGCGCCTCCCGCAACAGCCTCTCGGCAGATGTATAATCGGCGCGATCCGTTGAAACCTTTGCCAGGCCGAAATAGCCCCACGGCGACGACGGATGCGCCTCGATCATGGCTCGAAATGCCGATTGCCTTCGCGCGCCCTCACGAAGCCGGGCGATCAGGAAACGATTTTCAACCGTGTCACCCTGATCGTTCAAACGGGCAACATAATCCGCCAGCACGTCTCGACGAGACCGGAATTGGTCGCGCAGCATCAATTTCTGCAGGCGTATATGCAGCGAAACATCCGTCGGGGTCTTCGCCAGTTCTGCTTTTGCCTTGTCCAGATCCCGTTGATGACCCGGATCAAGTGCCGACGCCGAACGACCGGCCCAGCCAATCGTCAAACCAGGCACGATCAAAAGCAAAAAAAAGTATGAATGACGAGACATCACATGGCCTCCCTGCGCGCAGTATACACCGGTCATGCGAGCTCAGCCAAATTCAGAAACATCGCTTCACAAACCCGTGCCAGCTCGCAACTTGTTGAAAGCAAGTTCGTGTGACTTCGCTGCGGCTTTGGCCTACCGTATTCTCGCATAATCGTTGTTTCGGAAATCGTATGTAGCTGGCAAGTATGGGTGAGGCGGGATGAAAAATATTACCTGGTTTCTGACGGCTGTCATGATCATGACAGCAGCGTCAATTGGCCTGACCTCGGCCCAGAGCGCTGAGGATACGGGCCGGCTACAGATGTTGATAGAGCAGGCGCAGCAGAACGGCTCGACGGTTGTCGTGATCGGTGCCCCGGTCGGCCAGGCCGAACCGACTGGCAATGAATTGTCGGAAGCTGTCGTCTACGAACGGCGGGCCATCGAGGCACGCAAGAACTTCCGGGCGATTATCGAAGAAAGCCCGATGCTGATCGAGCGCGTTCATGCGGCAGTGGGCCGGGCCGATGCCGATGGTTCTATCCAGTGGCCGATCTGGGCGGCCGCGCTGGCGCTCTTGTATCTGCTCATTGGCTATGGCGTGGAGTACATGTTCCGTGGCTGGTCGCGGCCGCATTTCGCCTACTTCTGCAAGGAACATCCGGATAGCCGTTCAGAGAAGATCGCCTATTTGCTGTTTCGCGCTGTCATGCAGGCCATGGCCCTGTTGATGCAGGCGGCCGTCGCCGCCGTTCTGGTCATCTCGTTCGATGACGGGGCAGAGCATATCCGCACGGTGCAGTTCTTTGTCATTGCCGCGGTATTTGGCTTCCGGCTGTCGGCGATTTTCTTTCAGAACATGCTGTCGGTGGATATGGCAGCCCACCGATTGTTGCCGATCAACGACGAACAGGCCTCGCGGATTTATCGCACCAGCCTCGTCCTGTTTGCCGTCCTTGCCGTTGTCATCAGCATTAATATCTGGACCAGTACGCTGGGCGTCGATAAACGCTCGGCCCAGTTCCTCGCCATCTTCCTCACGTTCATCGCCATGGTGGGCGAAATCACCATGGTGCTGTTGCGCCGGGCTGATGTCACGCCGATCATTCTGGGTGCCGGGCCGATTGAATTGAAATGGAAGCCACGCGTATTTTTCGCCAAGACCTGGCACGTGTTGTTCGTGGTTTATTTTGTTGCTTCGTTCGCCGTGACGGCCTCACGCGTGGCGCTCGAGCAACCCAACGCCATGGGCCTGACGAACATGCCGGTGCTGGCGATCTTCAGCGGTCTGGCGCTCTACGGTGTAGCCTTGCTGATCATCGAATGGATATTTGAGCGTCGCCACAAAAACAGCGGCCTCACCGATCCCGCCAGTATGGCCGAGGGCGATGCGCCTCTGGTGCCGCAAAAATCCTATCAAAGCCTGATTGAAAAAGCCGCAGCGATCCTTGTCGTGGCGACCATGATCTGGTGGGTCTTCAAGGTCTGGGGCATGGACCTGACGGAACCCGGCAGCGTGCTGAACAATCTCTGGGAAGTTTTGCTGATCCTGTTCCTGTCCTACATGGCCTATGAAAGCGTCAAGATCGGCATCGACCGGAAGATCGAGGAAGAAGGCGATGCCGAGGAGCCTGAGCCCGGTGAAGAAGGTGGCGCCATCGGGGCTTCACGCCTCGCAACCTTGTTGCCGCTGTTTCGAAATTTCCTGCTGATCGTCATCGCCACGATCTCCGGCATGATCGTGCTCTCAGAACTCGGCGTCGATATCGCGCCATTGTTTGCCGGGGCCGGTGTCGTTGGGCTGGCCATTGGCTTCGGGGCCCAGACGCTGATCCGCGATATTTTCTCAGGCGCCTTTTTCCTGATGGACGATGCCTTCCGCAAGGGCGAATACATCGACATCGGTTCGGTCAAGGGCACGGTCGAGAAAATCTCCATTCGCTCGATGCAACTTCGCCACCACCTCGGTCCGCTCAATACGGTGCCGTTCGGTGAGATACAGCGCCTGACAAATTATTCGCGCGACTGGGTGATGATGAAGCTGCCACTGCGTCTGACCTACGACACCGACGTCGAAAAAGTTCGCAAGTTGATAAAGAACCTCGGCCAGGAATTGCTCGAACATCCAGAAGTCGGCGAAAAATTCCTGCAGCCGCTGAAATCACAGGGCGTCTTCAAAATGGAAGACTCCGCCATGATCATCCGGGTCAAGTTCATGACCAAACCGGGCGAGCAATTTGTCGCCCGCAAGCTGGTGTATTCGCGCATACGAGAGCTGTTCGAAGAGAACGACATCAAGTTCGCCCATCGCGAAGTCACGGTCCGGGTCGCCGACGACACCCACGACAAGCGGTTGACCGAAGCCGAAAAGAAAGCCATCGGCGGCGCGGTGAACCCGGGCCTCGACCCCGAACCACAGACCTGAAGCAATAGAGGCATTCAAGACCATGGCTGAACAAAGTGAGTTTATGTCGAAGGTTCTGAGGTTATTGACGCCGCTGGGTGAGGTGACTTCGAAGCGGATGTTTGGCGGATACGGTGTGTTTCTCGAAGCCAACATGTTTGCCCTCGTGTCAAAAAACGACGAGCTTTTTCTCAAAGCCGATGATGTCAACAAGGCAGCATTTATCGAGCGCGGATCAAAGACGCACGGCAAAATGCCGTACTATTCAGCGCCGCCCGAAGCACTCAAAGGGTGGAGTGAGATGGAAGCGTGGGCCAGGGGTGCGGCTGAAGCTGCCGGGCGGGCGAAGAAAAAGTAAGGCCAGTATGCAGCGCTTCACAAATTCTTGTGGTGTCGATGATGCGTGGTTTCCGTTAAGCTGAACTTTCATGTGTTCAGGGTGGAGGATTTCAGTACATGGTTCAGCGATTGTCGGCGGGACAGGCTTTCCCGACCACGACCATAAATCTGTCAAACGGTGAGGCGATGACCCTGCCAGACGATATGGCCGATGGCTACAAAGCCATTATTTTCTTTCGTGGGTCCTGGTGACCTTACTGTCGACGTCAGTTAGGCGGCTTCAGTGAGCTTGCACAGGAATTCAAGGACAATAATATTTCGATGGTGGCGGCCAGTGCCGACAGTCAGGAAAAGGCCGCAGAAATTGCCGAGACAACCGGACTGACAATCGGCTATGGCATCGATCAGGCCATGATTGAAGGTCTTGGCGGTTATTGGCAAGCCGAACGGAAATTCGCCCAACCGGCCGAGTTCGTGCTCGCGCCCTCCGGCAAGATCGTCCAGATATCATATAGCGACGGCCCGTTGGCCCGGACGGAAGCAAGCGATGTGATCAAGATGAAGAATTTTCTCGAGAGCAAAAAATAGTCGTCGACCCCACGGGATCGTGAACCGGTCGTTCGGAGAGTGCGGGCTAGACTGCCCCTGTTCCCGGACAGCATCTACGTAATCGTATTTTGGTACGCGTGGTTTTTATTTTAGACACTTGTGGTTGGTGGAAAAAATAAGGGGGGGGAGATATGGGTAAACTGCTCGACAGGTTGAGCAATGTGCTGAGCACGATTGCCGCTGTCTGGCTGATCCTGATCGCCATCGTCATTTTTTTCGAGGTTACCGGTCGCGGATTGTTTGATCTGTTTCTTGGGGGCGACGAGATCGTCACCAATTCGATCCCGGCAATTGTTTTCCTGCAGGTTCCCCTTGCCATTCGTGTCGGCAGCATGCTGCGCACGACCATCGTCTTCGATCATCTCGGCAAACAGGGCCGACATTTCATCAATGGTCTGTCGTATTGCGCGGGCATCATACTGTTTGTCGCTATCGCGGTGGGTGGCTGGACCGACATGGTCCGGGGTTGGGAAATCGGCGAATACCAGGGCATTGGCGCGCTGGAGGTTCCAGTCTATCCAATCCGCACAATCATTGTTTTCTCCGCCATTCTCATTGTCCTGACCTATGCCACCTTGCTCGCCCGGGTTTTTGCCGGTCGCGACCGCACCCCCGGCGCCCAGGGTCCGGATGCAGACAGGGCGGAAGGGTCCGGCGCATGACAAGTCAGCTGATCGTCGCCGGGCCGGATGAGGTTCCGTCATGGATCTGAACGTCCTGATGGTCCTGACTCTGCTGGGCATGATGTTCGCTATCTTTATCGGCATTCACATTGCTGTCGTGCTTGGCATGACAGCCCTGGTCGGAACTTATTTTATTTTTGATGATATGTACCTCGCCTCGGCGCAGGTCGGGGGAGCGGCCTATGAACTGATCCGCCACTACATTTTCGCCACCATTCCGCTGTTCATCCTGATGGGTGATTTTGTCGCCAGATCAGGTGCTGCCGGAGATCTCTACAAAATTATCAATCACACCATGCGCGGTGTGCCCGGTCGCCTGGCTGCGGCTACAGTCGTCGGCAATGCGGCGTTTGCCGCCGTCACCGGGACCAGCATTGCCTCGGCCGCTGCCTTCAGCCGCATCGCCTATCCGCAAATGCGGCAGTACGGCTACAAGCGGACGTTCGCGCTGGGTGCGGTCGCCGGCAGTGCCTGTCTCGGCATGCTCATCCCGCCCAGCGTCTTGCTCATTGTCTGGGGCATTATTACCGAACAATCCATCGGCAAATTGTTTGTCGCCGGCGTCGGGCCGGGGATTGTACTGGTCGTGCTGTTCGTCCTTTACACGACGCTGACGGCCACACAGAACCCCGATATCGCGCCCGACACCCCGCGGGACGAGGTGATGGAGCCCCTGACCATGTCGGAAATATACGGCGGGCTCGGGATATTGTGTTTGATTGTGCTGGTACTCGGCGGCATCTGGAGCGGCATCTTCACCAGCACCGAAGCGGCCGGCATCGGTGCGCTTGGCGCCATGGTTCTCGCAGTTTTCAAGGGCATGCGCGCACGCGGCATCTTCCAGGTCATCATGGAGGCAGGCAAGACGGCGGCACCTGTCATGATCCTGCTGGTCTGCGCCGGCATGTATGCCCGTTTCCTGGCACTCGGCGGCATTATCGATATCATTCGTGATGCCCTGACGTCGCTTGGCCTGGGTGGCACCGGCATCATCATCATGATGGTGGTGATCTGGTTGCTGCTCGGCATGTTGCTTGATTCGATCTCGATCATTCTTCTGACGGTGCCGATCTTCGCGCCGATGGCGGTGGGCATGGATCCGTTCGCCTTTGCCATCTTTGGCATCCTCGCCATCGAGGCCGGGCTTTTGACGCCGCCGTTCGGTTTGATCGTCTTCGTCGTCAAGGGAACCGTGCCCGACAAGGAGGTCACGCTGTCTGAAATATTCAGGGGCTCCATTCCCTACTGGTTGCTGATGCTGGTGACCATGGGTCTGGTCTATATGTTCCCCGAACTCGCGAGTTGGCTCACTGCTTTTGTCTAGGTAACGAAGCGTTTTTTGCGTTCACACACAGGGAGGAAACGATGATATTTCACAATAAATTACTGGTGGCTGCAGGTGTCGTCACCTTTGCTGCGTCGACGTTCGGCACACTGGCCGAGGCCGATACCTTTACGCTGCGGATCGGCTCAGGTCATCCCAGCAAACCGGTCGCTTACGTGCGCAATATGGAACACTATTTTGTGCCCGAGGTGATCAAAAGGGTTGGCGAGCAGACCAAACACAAGGTCCGGTTTATCCAGGCCTACGCCGGGACGGTGGCCAAGGTGCATGAAACACTGGAGGCCGTCGAAAAAGGTTTGCTCGATATTGGTGGCCTGTGTGTCTGTTTCGAAGGCGCCAAGTTGATGCCGGCGAACATCGACTATTTCATGCCCTTCACGACGCCGGACGTCCGCGTTCAGGTCAAGGTCAAGCGGCGCATGATAAATGAACACCCTGAGATCTTCGGCATGCTCGAGGCGAAGTATGGCCAGAAACTGATCGCTATTTCCGGTTTCGACAACTATGGCCTCGGCACCAAGTTCAAATGGGACAAGGTCTCCGAACTCAAGGGCAAGAAAATCATTGCCGCCGGTCCCAACCTGCCCTGGGTCAAACGATTTGGCGCCATTCCGGTCACGACGACTCTGCCTACGGCGTACAATGCGCTGGCGACTGGCGTGGCGTCGGGCTTCATCATTTTCCCGGGCTCTTATTTCGGCTTCAAGTTCTTTGAACCGGCACCGCACTGGAAGATCACCAATTTCGGCGCCATGGCCCAGATCGCCCTGACGATGAATTTGGCAACCCGCAAGAAACTGCCGGCCGAGGTCGTCAAGATCATCGACGAGGTCGCGGTAGATTACGAACGGGTCTCAACCGAATCAGCTTACAAGAGCGAGGCTTTTGGTCTCAAAAAACTGCGTTCGGTCAATGTACCGGTCACCACGTTGCCGGTCGATCAGCAGCGCGCCTGGGCGGAGGCTCTGAAGGACTGGCCCAACGAGCGGGCCAACGACATGAGCAAAAAATTTGGCATCGACGGCGTGGCCATCATGGAGAAATACACACGCTATATTGAAGAGGCTGGCCACAAATGGCCTTACAGATATCAGTACAAAAAGATGTAGCGCGTCGACGATCAAATTGACGAAACCGAAACCCCGCCGGTTTGATCGCCGGTGGGGCTTTATTCCAGCGTGCGTTTGCCGTCCGAGAACGTGACGTTAAGGCTGAAGCCACCTTCGTTGATCAGCCAGGGCCGAACTGTAAAGCTGCGGGCACCGCTTGCGTGCATGGGATCGGACGCTGCGATCTCCCGGGCATGGGCCAGACTGTCTGCCCGGAGCACAACCATCCCTTCACCTTCCCAGGTCTCTTCGTCATCTGCCCAGAACGGCCCGGCAGCAAACATCACCCCTTCCTGTTCGATCTTTACCTGGAATTCGAGATGCGGGCCAATATTCTCCATCACAGGACCGAGGCCGTTGGTGGGCGTGGTGTGGACGACGTAGAGCTGCTTTTGCAGCATCTGCGGTGTTTTTTCGAGGATGTCGTGCTTGGAAATTCTCGGCTCGCTCATGGCGAATTCTCCTGTCAGGTCGGTTGGGCCCGGTGAATGAAGCCGTCAGGTTATCGCAAAGCAATTCGTGACGGAAGATCGATCGCCCGTGGTGGTGCGGGACCTCCACCGTAATTTTGGCATATGGCTTTACTTCGGACACCGGCTCGGGCAATTCTGATGTGATGACTGACAGGCACATTCCAGGCGACTTTGACGCGACCTTCATCGCTGCTGAGCAGGCCGGACTCAAGCTTGCCATCAAGGGCCGGATCATCGCGCTTGTTCTGATGGGGTTGTGGCTGGTGACGACGCGCGGGCCGGAACGCACGGTCGATTTTATTTTCGCGGTGGCGGTCTTCGCCGCCCTCGGCATCATTCACTATCTGCTGATCGGCTCGACGCGGGATCGCAAGTGGGTGAAGTATGTTTTTATCAGCATTGATATCGTGCTGCTGTCGATCGCCGTCGCCATCGCCCCGCCTGCACCGGAAGCGGAACTGGCCCAGATCTTCATGTTCCGCTTTGATATTTTTCCGTACTATTTCATCATTCTCGGCATCGCAGCCTTCAGTTTTTCGCCCGGTCTTGTTTTATGGTCAGGCGTACTCGGGGCCAGCAGCTGGATGGCCGCCTTCGGTTGGGTCTGGTCGGGAATGACACATTTTGTCACGTGGTCTGACATCCCGGATGATCCGACGAAGGAGCAATTTCTCGCCGTTTTCCTCAGTGAAGATTTTGCCTCCGTCGGCAGCCATCTTCAGGAATCTGTGGTCCTTCTGGTTGTCGCCATCCTGATCGCCATCGTTATGCAGCGCGCCCGCCAAACCGTCCGGCGACAACTGGAAGCCGAACGTGACATGTCCGCAGTGAGTCAGATGTTTGGCCGTTTCGTACCCCGGGCCGTCGCGGACTCGATGATCAAGGACAAGGGCGCGCTCGACCCGGTGGAGCGCCCGGCGACGATCCTGTTTGCCGACCTCGCAGGTTTTACCAACCTGACGGAAGCCAAGGGTCCACGCGCCATCGTCGATATCCTCAACGCTTATTTCGATGCTGCGACCGAGATTATCGGCAAGCACGATGGCGTGGTCACCCAGTTTCAGGGCGACGCCATCCTCGCAATCTTTAACGTGCCCTTCGAAGACGAGGATCACGCCCAACATGCCTTCGAAGCGGCGACAGACCTGCTCGACACGGTCGGCCGGGAAACGTTTGGCGGCGAGCAACTGGCGGTTCGTGTGGGTTTGAATTCAGGACCGTTGATCGCCGGCAACGTCGGCGGTGGTGGTCGCCAAAGCTACACAGTACACGGCGACGCCGTTAATCTGGCGGCCCGGCTGGAAAGCCTGAACAAGGAATACGGCACCTCGCTGCTGGTCTCGCAATCGACGGCGGACAAGCTGACGACCGATGCCCTTTGCAAAATCGGCGAAACAGAGATCCGCGGTTTGAGTGAACCTGTCGGCCTCTATACATTGATTGGCGGAGCGGTCTCGCATCCCTGAGGGAGGATCACATTGGACTACACGCTGGTAACCGGAACCAGAAACTGGTCAACCTGGAGCCTCCGGGCATGGCTGGCCTTGAAGTCTGCCGGCATTTCATTTGAGGAAATCCTTGTGCCTTTGAGACGGCCGGAGTCGGCTGAACTGATCGCAAGACAGTCGCCCTCTGCCCGGGTGCCAATTCTTCGTATCAAGGATGGCGGTATTGAGTCAGTCGTCTTCGATAGCCTGGCAATATGTGAAACGATCGCTGAACGCCATTCAAGTGCCGGACTGTGGCCGGATGATCCAGAGGCACGAGGTCTCGCGCGTTCATATTCAGCTGAAATGCATTCTGGCTTCCTTGCTCTTCGCGAAGCGCTGCCAATGGACTTCGCGAGAAATCTGCCCGCTCCGCCGATTGACGAAACGGTGGAAGTGGAAATCAGCCGCATACAGGAAGCGTGGCGATATGCGTTGTCGCGATACGGGGGGAATGGTGGATTTTTGTTTGGACGGTTTTCGATTGCCGATTGTATGTATGCGCCTGTCGTGTCCAGGTTTCAGACTTACGGCATACCCATGTCAGATGAGATCAAGGAATATGCAGCAAGGATGATGGCGCTCCCTGAGATGCAGGAATGGCTTGCAGGAGCCGAGCGGGAAATTGAGGAGGGACTGCCCGATCAATGGCTGGTTGACATGGTGCGAAACGCTCGATGAAACCGGACGCGTCAGAATCGGGCAAGGACGCTCTATGTGTTTTCGGCGACGGTGCCGGGGATGTCGCTCGAAACACCCCCGGCAAGGAGATCAAAGCTTTTTGAGCTCAAGCCGCAACTGATTGATGATGTCATCATAAAGGCCTATCTGGGACGCTTCCCTGACGGCGACAAAACAGTGGCCTGAAGAACTCCAGCCCAGACCGTCTGGCCAGACCAGACACAACGTTTCATTTTCGCCGAGATGCCACTTGCCATCTTTGTGCGTATCGACAATCAGTTCACCACCCGGGACAAAATTCAAGGTTATTGAACCCTGTCGATGCGCCGGTTCCGCCTTGTAGCGAGCGCCGGTGAAGGTTTTGGTGATTTCGGCGGCGCCCATCTGCACGCCACCTTTTTCGACCGCTGTTTTCACAGTCGTCACACAGGCAGACAATGCGATCGCAACGCCGAGCAATAGTGCTATTCGTTTCACGGATCTATTCTCCCAGTCGGTTCATCGAAAATCAGGTTTCGTCAGGAACATTTTGCCTTGTAAAAAGCGGAACCGGCTTCCTTGCCGATGGCCTTGAAATCACCGCTGATCTTGCCGGCCTGAGCCAATGCCGTGACGGCTTTGACCGCTGCTTCGGTAATTGTTGCGCGACCGCCCTGGCAGATGGACGAGATGTCGCCTTCGGACATTTTCGCAACGACCATATCGGTTGTCGCGTTGGCATGACTTGTTGTCGACTGGAATACGGTGACGGCCATCAGGCAGCTGGCGAGGGCAACGGTTCTGGTTGTGGCAGATAATTTCATAGTGACCTCCTGTTTCATGAAAATAAAGAAATGCCTCACCGGGCTCGGAACATCTTCGACAAGGCTTCAGGCCGAAATCATGCCAGCGAATTCAACAGCCACGCACCTCCCATTTGGGAGGGGGAGGAAGCTGAAAATTATGAGTAAATCTAATTTGATGCAGTTCGGGCCTGCAGCCAGATCGGCGACGACATGATCTTTTTGATCAATGTTGCCTGGCGATCCGTTTCGGTTTTTTGAAAGACGGATTTCAGATATTGCCGGGCTGTTTGAACTGAAATTCCATTTGCTGCCGCTGCGGCCTGAACGGTATCGCTGGCGACCAGGCGTTCGACCAGCCGGGCTTCTGAAGGCGTCAAACCATACAAGCGCTGCAACAGTTCAGCCGGTGCTTCCTGTTGCCGGTCCGGGTCGGTGATAAATATCGCTGCCAACGGAGCATCAAGAATGCCGAGCCCCAGTTTGATGTTGTTGCCCCATAACGCCGAAACCATCAGCGGATAAGGTTCCTCGACATCGTCGCGAGACACCGACATCGCACGCCCCGGCAGGATGGTTCCATTGTCGGCATTGTCCACAACTTCGCGGATGGACGAAAGCAATTCGCCATTTTCGCGCAGGCTCGACAACCCGATTACATTTCCGCCAAACGACAAGCCGTCTTTTCGATCCGCGATCTCGTGGGCGGATCGATTGGCCTGCCGGATACGACCGTCGCCGTCGGTAATAACGATGCCTGTGGGAATATGATCCAGCGCCTCCAGCATGGAGCGTTGTCCGAAATCCGTCTGCGCCAGGCGTTTTTGCAGATCAATCGCGCGTTTCAGATGGGGGATAATTTCGCCGAGCAGATCGCAATCGTCCTGGGTGAAGGCCGCGCCATCCCGCCAGCGCATGATTGCCAGTCCGGTCATCAAGCCCGTCTCTTCCGGGATGGATACTGTCAGTGAATATTCGATAACCGGAAAATACTGCTCGTATTCGAGCAAATCCTTATAGGTTTTTGATTGATGCCAGGCTTCTTCGCCAATTGACAGGCGGCATGATAATGGTTTGCCGGGGAATTGATTACCGGCGATCAGGCGCGGGTCGGCCGAGAAGCCGGACTGAAATCTATCGTACAAGCCGTCTGGCAATTGGCGACCGCCCGTGAGCCAGAAATTAAACCGCTCCTCGGACTGGTCGAAATGCAGGATATTGGTGAAGGGCGCTTCAAAAACCTCGCCGAGAGATTCCAGAAAAACCGGCCATTTATCCATATCAGTGGCAGCGTCATATAAATCGCCTATCACTCTGCTCAAACCACTATTCAAACTCAAAGCAATCCCCGACAAAAATTTATTACAGGGCTTACTTTAGCGTGAGAATGCCGGATGTAACAAACCCTAAACCGAATACAATCGCTTCATGACACCGAGCAAGCGTCAGGCGAAGTCGGCAAGTCGGCGTGTCGTCCAGGTGGCATCAGCGTGGATAATGTTTCGCGACCATTGATAATCTTTCATGGCAATTTTCAGATTACAATTGCAACACCAATCGGGCACAGGTAGGTTTTTTGACACTTTTGATCGTGTTTCGTCTGCAAAACGGCAAAATGATCGATCTGGCAGGTGAAACGAAAAAATAAACGGGGAGAGAATCGTGACAGGAATACGCAATGTACTACTGGGCCTGACAGCCATCGGCATGGGTCTGGCTATCAATTCCGCGACAATTTCATCAGCGCAGGCGGAAGAATGTTATCGCGGCACGCTGGACTCGCGATATTGTGATCGCAACGGGGATCAAGTCGCCGACCTGCCCCTGGATTCTTCGAAATGGGCCAATCCGGATACAATCATTTTTTCCTATACACCGGTTGAAGACCCGGCCGTCTATGCCAAGGTCTGGAAGGGATTTGTCGACCATATGGCCAAGGTTACCGGCAAGAAGGTCAAGTTCTTCCCTGTTCAATCCTATGCTGCCCAGTATGAAGCCATGCGTTCAGGTCGACTGCACATCGCCGGTGTGAACACCGGTGGCAACCCGGTTGCTGTGAGTTGCGCAGGTCTTGTGCCCTTCGCCATGATGGCTTCCAAAGATGGCTCCTACGGTTACGAAATGGAAATTCTGGTGCCCAAGGGCAGCACGATCATGACTCCTGCCGACATCAAGGGCAGGACGCTGACGTTCACTTCGCCGACCTCAAATTCCGGCAACAAGGCACCTTCCGCCTTGCTGAAGTCAGAGTTTGGATTGATCAAGGACAAAGACTTCAAGACCAACTTCTCCGGCAAACATGACAACTCGATCATGGGTATTGCCAACGGGGATTATGAAGTAGCTCCGATCGCCAACTCTATTCTGAAGCGCATGGTTGACCGCAAGAAAGTTGATCCGTCGTCTTATCGCTCGATCTACAAGTCAGAAACTTTCCCGACCACGGGCTATGGCCATGCCCACAACCTTCACCCTGAAATTGCTGCCAAGGTGAAACAGGCCTTTTTCACTTTCAAGTGGGAAGGTTCCGCCCTGCAGGCAGAATTCAAGAAGGAAGGCCGGTTTGTTGGCATCCATCATAAATCAGACTGGGGTGTCATTCGCAAAATCGACGCGGCGAATGGTGTGAAATACACCTGCAAATAAACGCCTGAACCTCTATCTCTCAGGGGCTGGTCAGCCGTCAGGCTGGCCAGCTCCGATGAGATTTTGACATTCGTCTCTTCCGCCTGTCTGTTCCGGGAAAGCATATGCTCCGTCTCGATAAATTGTCCAAGCAGTACAAGACCGGCGATCTTGCGCTGACAGACATTGATCTGGAGATTCCCGACGGTCAGGTGATGGCTCTGATTGGCCCGTCCGGTGCCGGGAAATCGACTTTAATCCGTTGCGTCAATCGACTTGTGGAACCGACGTCCGGAGAGGTTTCGCTGAACGAACTGAAGTTGACAGGTCTCAGCCAGGGACGCTTGCGCAAGGCCCGTCGTCGCATGGGCATGATTTTCCAGGAATACGCCCTGGTGGAACGCCTGACGGTGATGGAAAATGTCTTGTCCGGTCGCCTGGGGTATGTCGGCTTCTGGCGCAGTTATTTCCGCAAATTTCCACAAAGCGATATTGATGAAGCGTTTCGCCTTCTCGAACGTGTTGGCCTTGATCATATGGCGGACAAGCGCGCCGATGAACTTTCGGGCGGCCAGCGCCAGCGTGTCGGAATTTGCCGCGCCCTTATTCAGGATCCTGAACTTTTGCTGGTGGATGAGCCCACGGCTTCACTGGATCCCAAAACATCGCGCCAGATTATGCGCCTGATCTGCGAGTTGTGCGACGAACGCGGTCTCTCGGCTATCATTAACATTCACGATGTGGCCCTTGCGCAGTTGTTTGCCCAGCGCATCGTTGGATTGCAACTGGGCCGCATTGTCTATGATGGCCCTCCCGACGGACTAAGCGCCGATGTCCTGACCCGGATTTATGGCGAGGAGGACTGGGAAGCTACGATCCAGAAAGGCGACGAGGACGACGCGGAAAGCGCTGAAGAGACCACAGATCAAAACGACCGCGGACCGCACCTCGACCGCGACCACATGGCCGGTATGACATGAGACGGGCGGCATGACCGTTACGTCAGACGCCGCGTCGACGAAATCGAGGCGCTGGCAGCGACCGCCCCTGATCAAACGGCCCCTGTTGAGATGGTGCCTGTGGCTGGGGGCAGGTATTTATCTCGCCGTCGCTTTCGGGACACTGGATGTCAACTGGCCCAGGGTTCTGGAAGGCATCCCGCGCGGTGAGAAATTTATCTCAGGCTTTTTCCCGCCGGATTTTGTCACCAATATCGATGAAATTATCAGTGGTTTGAATGAAAGCCTGTGGATGACCGTGACGTCGACGGTGATCGGCATCGCGCTCTCCATTCCCATCGGGCTGGGGGCAGCAAAGAATCTGGCACCGGCACCGGTTTACTATTTTTGCCGAAGTGTACTGGCGATTTCGCGCAGTTTTCAGGAAGTCATTATCGCCATTTTCATGGTCAAACTGTTCGGCTTCGGCCCCTTCGCCGGCTTCGTAACACTGGTGATCGCAACCATCGGATTTTACGGCAAGCTGCTGGCGGAAGACATTGAAGACATGGACCCGGTGCAGGCCGAAGCCGTCAAGGCAACGGGATCAAGCTGGCTGCAGTGGGTTAACTATGCGGTTCAGCCCCAGGTCATGCCGCGCATGATCGGACTGGGCCTCTATCGTCTGGATATCAACTTTCGCGAATCCGCTGTGCTCGGGATTGTCGGTGCGGGCGGCATCGGCGTCGTCCTGAATAATGCCTTTGACCAGTATGACTATCAGACAGCCGCGTCCGTGTTGTTGGTCATCATCGGTATTGTCATGATCGTGGAATATTCCTCCGGCTACATTCGCCAGAAGGTGCAGTGATATGCCGGTCGTCCAGCAGAATGATCAAAAAATCTGGAAGCGCCGGGATCGTCGCACCCAGTTCACCAGGTGGGCCGGGTATTTTGTCACCACCGCGATATTCGTCTGGTGCTGGCAATTGATGTCTGAGGAAACATTCTGGGAGTTTGTCTGGGACGCGCCGCAACAGGCATCCGATATGGCGTCCCGCATGGTGCCGCCAAAATGGAGTTATATCAACGTACTCTGGCGAACGATCTGGGACACAATCAATATTGCCACACTGGGCACGATCCTGGCACTGATCCTGGCCGTCCCCACAGCCTTTTGCGCCGCTCGCAATACAACGCCCAGCACTGCGTTTGTCCGACCGATTGCCCTGTTCGTCATTGTTTCCTCGCGCTCGATCAACTCGCTCATCTGGGCCCTGATCCTGGTCGCGATTGTCGGGCCGGGCATATTTGCCGGGGTCATTGCCATTGGCCTCCGGTCAATCGGTTTCTGTGCCAAGCTGCTTTACGAAGCGATTGAGGAAATTGACCAAAGTCAGGTCGAAGCGGTGACGGCCACCGGTGCCAGCAAGGCGCAGATCCTGGTCTATGGAATTGTGCCGCAGATTTTGCCGGCATTTGCCGGCATCACAGTTTTTCGCTGGGATATCAACATCCGCGAATCAACCATTCTCGGTCTTGTCGGGGCCGGCGGCATTGGTCTTTATCTGAGTTCTTCAATCTCGACACTGTCCTGGACACAAGTCAGCGTCATATTGCTTGTGATCATCGCCACTGTCGTGCTCAGCGAATGGGTGTCAGCAAAGGTTCGTCACGCCATTATCTGACGGCCTCCAGGATGGCGTCTGCCATTTCGACAAACCCGGCACTTCTGGCGGACGGTGTTATCCATGCCGGAAGATCGGGGCAACGGTCCTGAAGCGCCAGCAGGTTGGCCACGCCAACCGAATTGGCAAAGAATTTGAACATCGGTGCATCGTTGGGCGAATCGCCGATATAGGCGTAGGCAGCGGCGGCGTCATCGAGCGAAACATCAAAGAACTGCGTCATCAGGTGCTTTGTCGTTGTGAGTTTGTCGTAAGTGCCGAACCAGCCGTTTACGTGAATTGAACTGACTTTTGCCGTTGCCCCGTGTTTTTCAAAAATCGCCAGTGTTTCATCAATTGCCGCCTCCGGCAGACCGCTCACATCTTCATTGAAATCGATGGCCAGGTCAGTTTCCCGGTAAGGCTGATCTGCGGCGACCTGGACGCCTGAAACAGATTTCAGGATTTCTTCCTGGATCACCGACAATCGCTGCCGGTTCTCGAGCCGAACGTCCGGTGGGTCGACGTATAATCGACGCATCTTTCGGGTCGCGCCGTCATAACAAAAGGCCATCGCACCGTTTTCACCAACGACTGCATCGACGGGCCAGGTTCGCGCAATCATATCACACCATCCCGCTGGCCTGCCCGTGACAGGAACCACCAGAAGCCCACGGTGGCGTAATCTTTCCATGGCCAGATAAACGCTGGACGGTATCCGGCCATCTGTTGTCAGGGTGTCGTCGATATCGGCAAATACACCCTTTAACCCCGCCCGTTCGCTACGCGGCCATTCGGCCAACGGCTGTAGTGTTGTCATAAAAGTTCCGCAATTTTTCTGTCGCCTGTCGCCGCGCCGAACTTGCGACAACAAATTCTGCCCGAAATGATAATGCAGTTGCACCGATCATGGGTCAACGAAGTACTGTCGTGCCGACGTGCTTCCCTTGCTCGTGTTCCCTCAACTGTTCAAATGAATTAATCATGTTGAAAAATTATTGGTTACGCGTCGCGACTTGATATGGTCTTGTTGTCTCGCTGATCAGATCAGCGGCTTGGCTATGGAAATTAATTGACCATTCAGCAGGAAAATATTTCGGGGAACAGAACGGACTCTATTCAAGAGAACCGCCGCGCGTTCGGTCGTCTGGTTGATGACGAAACAATAGAGGACTATGCGCTTCGCTATAGCCCTGCAGAATTTCGAACCTGGTCTGAATTCGTCGTTTCCAATACCGCGATTGGCGGCATTTCATTTCTCGCGCTGGAAGCGATCGGTGCGGCCATTGCGATAAACTATGGGTTTCAAAATGCCTTTTGGGGAATTTTGACGGCCTGCGTTGTCATATTCATTCTCGGATTTCCAATTTGTTACCATGCCGCCAAACATAATCTGGATATAGATTTGTTAACCCGGGCGGCAGGTTTTGGCTATCTGGGCTCCACTGTTACGTCACTTATATACGCTTCTTTTTGCTTTATATTTTTCGCCCTGGAAGCAGCGATCATGGCTCAGGCCATACATCTTTATATCGGTCTGCCGCTATCTATTGGTTACGTGTTCTGTTCTCTCATCATTATTCCCGTTGTGTATTACGGCATGACGGCCATCAGTCGCCTCCAGATGCTCACTCAACCAATCTGGCTGATTCTGATGATATTGCCGTTCGTTATGGTGCTGATGAAAGAACCGGACATCCTGACCAGTTTCTCCAGTTTTTCAGGAGAGGTGACCGGGGATTCAGGTTTCTCGTGGCAGTATTTCGGCATTGCTCTGGGCGTTTCCCTGTCGTTGATCGCCCAGATCGGGGAGCAAGCCGATTATCTGCGGTTTATGCCGGACAAGACGAAAGACAATCGAATTCGCTGGTGGCTGGCTGTCGTGCTCGCTGGACCAGGCTGGACAATTCTCGGGTTCCTGAAACAGATCGGTGGCATTTTTCTGGCTGCTCTGGTTGTTCTTGGCGGCGCGTCGCTGGTTGAGGCCAAAGAACCTATTCAAATGTATAACGCGGCCTACCACTACGTTTTCGAGAACCCTGAAGTGGCACTCCTGGTAAGTTTTATTTTCGTCATGGTTTCCCAGATAAAAATCAACGTCACCAATGCCTACGCGGGTTCTCTGGCGTGGTCGAATTTTTTCTCGAGAGCAACACACACCCATCCCGGACGTGCTGTCTGGGTGGTGTTCAATATCGCCATTGCCTTGTTGCTCATGCTGATGGGCGTTTTTGATGTCCTGGAAAAGATACTCGGGCTGTACTCAAATGTAGCCATTGCGTGGGTTGCGACAATTTTTGCTGATCTTGTCTTCAACAAACCCCTGGGCCTGAGCCCACCTGTCATCGATTTCAGGCGTGCGTATCTTTTTAACATCAACCCGGTTGGCACCATAAGTACACTGGTGGCTTCCGTGCTTGCGATCATCGCTTTTTCGGGCGTCCTGGGGCCTGAGCTACATGCCTTTTCATCGATCATAGCGCTTGTCACGGCCCTTGTTCTGACACCGCTTATCGCCTGGCTGACGAAAGGAAAATATTACATAGCCCGCCAGGAAGATGCCTTTGAAGATGGCAAACATTACTGCGGCGTATGTCAAAAAGAATTCAGTGCGGCCGATATGGCAACATGTCCCATGCATGCTTCCAACATTTGTTCCTTGTGCTGTTCGGTTGAAGCGCGATGCCATGACATGTGCAAGACCAAAGAGGAATTCAGCATAAAGGGGAAGGTACTCTCCTGGCTTGGCACCCTGTCGAATGGAAAAATTGGCGCGGACAAGACTTCTACGGTCATTGGATTCCTGCTGATATTTTTCGGTCTGTTGACGATTACGGGGTTCTTGTTGTGGACAAGTTATATCGTCCAGATAATCGATTCTGACCCTGTATTTCTGGAGTCCGTAAGAACTACCTACAGGAATATTTTTTACCTGCTTGCATTGATTTTGTTCGTTGGAAGCTGGCTGATTGTCCTGATGCAGGAGAGCCGGGCCTACGTAGAAACCGAGCGCGAAAATGCGAAGATCGAACTCTCGGCAAAGGAAGCTCAACTGCGAATGGCAATGGAAAATATGCCCGGTGCCATGATTGTCGTCGACTCCGATCTTCAGGTCATATCTGTAAATGACGCTTATCGGGAATATTTTGGCAACCCGGACGGTCTGGTTCGTCCCGGCGCTTCGATGCGCGAAATTCTGAAAGCAGAAATAGCTCAGGGATTACTCAGCGGTGAGGGCACGCCAGAGGAAATTTATGCCGAGCGGGTTCAATCTTATCAGTCAGGCAGCGAATTTACTTTCGAAGACAGGTCGCCCGATGGTCGCTACTTCCAACTGTCGCGCAGATCGGCGGGCAAGGATCACACCGTATCGGTCGCCGTCGACATAACGGATATGAAGCAGGCCGAAAATAAATTAAAGGAACAATCCAGCCGCGTCGAGCTGATGCAAAAAACCGCCAACGATGCCAATAAGGCGGCCAACTTCAACGAGGCCATACGGTCGTGTCTTGGACGAATTGTCAGACATACGGGATGGGCAATTGGACATGCCTATATCTTGTCCACTGAAGACCGGAATGTTCTCCTGCCCTCCGATATCTGGCACATGAACGACCCTGAACGTTTCGACGAATTCGTCAAGGCGACGGAAGCAATAACGTTCAGGAGTGGTCTCGGTCTGCCCGGCAGAGTACTGGAATCCGGCGAGCCGGCATGGATCGTCGACGTCACCAGTGACTCCAACTTTCCACGTGCCGAATTGGCTAAAAACGCCGGCATTAGTGGTGCGTTCGCCTTTCCGGTAATGGCCGACGAACAAGTCGTCGCCGTACTGGAATTTTTTGACGAAAAAGCTGATGAGCCGGACGAAACACTGCTTGCCACCGTGGCTCATGTTGGCGAGCAATTGGGCCGCGTCTTCAAGCGGGATCGAAACGAAAGGGAAATTCGCCTGGCTCGCGATGCGGCGGAAGAGGCGACAAGGGCCAAGGCGTCATTCCTGGCAGCGATGAGCCATGAAATCCGCACTCCGATGGGCGGTGTCATTGGCATGATTGATTTGCTGCAACAAACCAAACTGGATGACGATCAGCACCACATGACATCGACGGTACGCAATTCAGCAAACTCACTGCTGACGATCATCAACGACATTCTGGATTTTTCGAAAATCGATGCCGGTAAACTCGATCTTGAAGAAGTGCCGATTTCCCTTCGCGATGCCGTTGAGGGCGTCGGCGAGGCCCTTGCCGTGAATGCCCGCAACAAAAACATCGGCTTGTCGGTATTTGTCGATCCCGAGATCCCCGACGCAGTGCTCGGCGATCAGGTGAGGGTACGCCAGATACTTTTTAATCTGGGCGGCAATGCAGTCAAGTTCACCGAGACGGGGAAAGTTCTGATCCGGGCCGACCGACTGCCCTCGGATGACGAAGGCCGCGCCACCATCCGTTTTCAGATTATTGATGATGGCATCGGCATCCCCGAAAAAGCACAGGCGAATTTGTTTGCAGCTTTCAGTCAGGTCGAAGCGTCAACGACGCGCCGCTTCGGCGGCACTGGCCTGGGTCTGTCAATTTGCCAGCGTTTGACTGAACTGATGGCCGGCGAAATCGGCGTTGAAAGTGAAGTGGGGGTGGGGTCAACTTTTCACGCGACGCTCACTTTTCCCGTCACCAATGAACCGTCGATCAGAAGCGACGGTCTTGATCTCAATGACCTCAAGGTCCTGCTGGCAATCGAGGATGACGATATGCGTGAACTCACGCCACGTTATCTGGCGCATTGGAAAGCAGAGGTCGTCGCAATCACTGAAATCGATGATATCGAAGAGACTGCCCTGGCAGCTGCGGCTGATGGCAAGCCCTTTGATGTCATCGGACTGATTTCAAAACGGCCCCTGGCGTCGCAGATCGACCTGGTTGAACGACTGAACGGTTCTCACGATATTCCCTCGAAGCGTTTTGTCATCGCCTGTGCGGGCCGTGACAGGTCTGAGCGAAAGTCGGTCGAAAACACCTTGTACATCGATACCGATCCGCTGATCCGGGAGAAGCTTATTCGCACAATTTCGGCCGCCGCAGGACGGACCAGCCCGGACATCGTTTATGACGAGGAAGACGCCCCGACCAGAAAAGTAAAGGCGCCGACGGTTGCCGAAGCGGAGGCAGCAGGACAGCTTGTTCTGTTTGCCGAGGACAATCTGACCAATCAGGACGTGATCGGTCGCCAGCTCAATATGCTGGGGTATGCCTTTGAGGTGGCCAACAACGGCAAGGAAGCGCTGGAAATGTTTGAGGCAAAGCCCTACGCGATCCTGCTGACCGATTGTCATATGCCCGTCATGGATGGCTTTGAACTGGCGAGGAGCATTCGTGAACTGGACAAGCGCGAGGGCGGTCGTTTTCCAATTGTGGCGATTACGGCGAGCGTCATGAAAGAGGAAATTGACGGTTGTTTTGCGGCCGGCATGGATGACTATCTGCCCAAGCCGCTGGAGTTACCAAAACTCAGGGATATGTTGCGCAAACGCATGCCGGAAACCGGCACGGTCGTGTCGACTGAACCCGATACGACAGAGCCTGAAATCGTCGAGGAGGTCCCGTTATCTGCCGATGGCCCGGTCGATCCATCGGCGCTGAAAAGCGTCTTTGGTGATGATGATGAAACGTTCCGGGAGATACTCGGAGATTTTGTCGGTCCGGCCCGGTCAAATATCGACGAAATTATGTCAGCCGTCGAAGAAGTGTCATCAAAAGGTGTTGGCACCGCCGCCCACAAGCTGAAATCTTCGGCGCGCGCCATTGGTGCCATCAGCCTTGCCGATGCCTGTCAGGCGCTTGAAACCGCCGGACACGAAGACGACTGGGAGACGATCAATCGAATTGCGCCAACATTGTCGGCCCTGTTCGCGGACATCAAATCATATATCGATGGTCTCTGAAGCTCGCATTGTCTGCCCGTTGGCCGTCCGACGCCTGAACCTTATACCGAATACAAACTCGTCATGACGCTGGCCATGCGTTTGGCGAAAGCGCTGGGGTCGCTGACGGCTTCGCCTTCGAGAATGCGGGCCTGATCGAGCAACAGATGGGCGGCGTCGGCGAGGCGTTCGCTGGCACCGGGCTGGGCCGCACTTTTGGCCAGCGATTTGATCAGGTCATGACGCGGGTTGATCTCGAGGATACGCGCCGATTCGCCAGGGCCCTGGCCCTGGGCTTTCAGCAATTGCGCCAGGTGAATGTCGATATCACTTTCGTCGGCCACCAGACAGACCGGGCTTTCGTCGAGGCGGTCGGTCAGGCGGACTTCCTTGACGGCTTCGCCCAGTTCCTGCTTGAGCAGAACAATCAGTGTGGTTGAGTCGGCCTCAGGTGCGGCTTCGGGTTTGTCGCTGTCGTCCTTGACGGGTGCGACGTCATCGAGATCGGTGCCGCCCTGCGTCACTGATTTCAGTGGCTTGCCGTCGAAATCAGTCACGGCGCGGACCCAGAAATCATCAACTGGATCGCTCAGCAGCAGGACTTCGATGTCACGCGCCGCATAGCCTTCGAGCTGCGGACTCTTGGCGACCTTTTCGGCTTCCTCGCCGGTAATATAATAGATCGTCGATTGTTTGTCTTTCATGCGCCCGACGTAATCTTCCAGCGAGGTCAATTCGCCGTTGCTGGTCGTCGTCGTGAAGCGGGCCAGTTTCATCAGACGCTCGCGCTGATCTTCATCTTCGTAAATGCCTTCCTTGATTACTGCGCCAAAATTGCCCCAGAATTCGGCAAATTCTTCGGGTTTCTTTTTGGCTTTCTTTTCCAGCTCACTCAGCACGCGTTTGGTCAACGCCTTTTTGATGTGGCTCAGCACCTTGCTTGATTGCAGCAATTCGCGGCTGACATTCAACGGCAGATCTTCACAGTCGACGATGCCACGCAGGAAGCGCAGGTACGATGGCACCAGGCCTTCGCAGTCATCGGTGATGAAGACGCGTTTGACGTAAAGCTTCAACCGGCTCTGGCGATCAGGGTGGAAAAGATCGAATGGGCGTGAACTCGGCACGAACAACAACATGGTGTATTCGATCTTGCCCTCGGCCCGGACATGCAGGGTCGTCCACGGCGTGTCGAATGCGGCGGCAACGTGGTGATAAAACTCGGTGTACTGGTCTGCCTCGATGTCGCTTTTCGGGCGGGCCCACAGCGCGGAGGCTTCGTTGAGCTTGTCGTCGGCACCTTCTTCGCCACCGCCCGCCAGCATCACCGGTATGGCAATGTGATCGGAATAGCGCTTGACGATGGAGCGGATGCGATTGCTTTCGAGGAATTCTTTCTGATCTTTTTTCAGGCGCAGCGTGATTGCCGTACCGCGGGCGTCAGCCTCAGCCTCGGCGATGGTAAACTCGCCGTTGCCGTCCGACTGCCAGATCCATGCCTGATCCTCGCCGGCCTTGCGGCTAACCACAGTGACATTGTCGGCGACGACAAATCCGGAATAGAAGCCGACACCGAACTGGCCAATCATCGCCATGTCTTTTTCGGCATCGCCCGTCAGCTGGTCGACAAACGCCGAAGTGCCGGAGCGGGCGATGGTGCCGAGGTTTTCGATCAAATCCTCGCGGCTCATGCCGATGCCGTTGTCGGTGATGGTCAGCGTGCGTTTCTTTTCATCGACGTTCAGCATGACACGGAGTTCAGCGTCATCGGCCATCAGAGCGGCGTCGGTCAATGCCGCGTAGCGCAGCCGGTCGCAGGCGTCCGAGGCGTTCGAGATCAATTCGCGCAGGAAGATTTCCTTGTCGCTGTAGAGCGAGTTTGCGACGATATGCAGCAGTTTGGTGGTCTCTGCCTGGAAATTGAGTGTCTCAGTGGTCATAACGATTTTTCCGATAATTTCTGACTGTGATGGGCTACTGCCTGCCGATGTAGTCAAATAGCGTCCGATTATCAATGTCTGTTTGTAATTTTTCCCATGTTTGTCCGTCGCCAGACCTTGCGGGTCGGCGGAATTGGCGGTAGGTACGTCGTGAACTTTTCCCGAGACCGCGCCGTTTGATCTGACTTTGGCGCGGCGCAGCAGTCGATATCGACTGCCAAACAACAACATTCCGGAGGAACACATCATGGCCCGTAACAAGATCGCATTGATCGGCGGCGGAAATATCGGCGGCACGCTCGCCCATCTCGCAGGCTTGAAGGACCTCGGCGACGTCGTCGTCTTTGACATTATGAAGGGTGTGCCGCAGGGCAAGACCCTTGATCTGGCGCAGTCCTCGGCCATCGAAGGCTTTGACGCCAGCCTCAAGGGCACGCAAAGCTATGCCGGTATCAAGAACGCCGACGTCATTATTGTTACTGCCGGTGTGCCGCGCAAACCTGGCATGAGCCGCGATGATCTGATTGGCATCAACACCAACGTCATGAAGCAGGTCGGGGCCGGCATCAAACAACATGCGCCCAACGCTTTTGTCATCTGCATCACCAACCCGCTCGACGCCATGGTCTGGGCCCTGCGCGAGGCAAGCGGCCTGCCGCACAACAAGGTTGTCGGCATGGCAGGTGTGCTGGATTCAGCGCGTTTCCGCTATTTCCTCGCTGAAGAATTCAAGGTTTCGGTCGAAGACGTCACGGCCTTTGTGCTGGGCGGACACGGCGACACCATGGTGCCGCTGCCGCGTTATTCGACGGTCGCCGGTATTCCGCTGCCCGATTTGATCAAGATGGGCTGGACGACCCAGAAGAAACTCGATGCCATTGTCCAGCGGACCCGTGACGGCGGCGCTGAAATCGTTGGTTTGCTTGGAAATGGCTCGGCCTTTTATGCGCCCGCCGCTGCCGGTATTCAGATGGCTGAAGCCTACCTTAAGGACAAAAAACGCGTGCTGCCCTGCGCCGCGCACCTCAACGGCGAATACGGCGTTAAAGACGTATACTGCGGTGTACCGGTCGTTATCGGGTCAAAGGGCGTCGAGCGCATTGTTGAGATCAAACTCGACAAAGCCGAAAAGGCCGAATTCAGGAATTCGGTCAATGCGGTCAAGGGTTTGATCAAAGTCGTGCAGAAGATCGATCCCGATTTTGCTCCGAAAAAGAAGCGTAAAGCCGCCGCGAAGAAGAAAGCCCCGGCCAAAAAGGCTTCGACAAAGAAAAAATAGCTGATTTCATCCGTTTAGCAGCCGATAGTTAAGGTTTGCGGGTTGCGGCAAGTTACGGGAGTGCTAGACTTTTTCCGTAATTGCCGCAATCGGCCCTGGAGTAGTGATTCCGGGTCCGGTTAGCTGTGCACGATTACTTGACTTGCCGTCCGTTCGGTGCAGGTCGGTTATATGTGCGGTTGACGGATACTTTGTTGCGAAACCGAATCAATGAAACTGATGGACCGGGAGTCCGGGAAAAGACATGAATATTCACGAATATCAGGCCAAGGGAATACTGGCAAAATACGGCGTATCCGTGCCAAAGGGCGGTGTCGCCTACACCACGGCAGAGGCCGTTGAAGCCGCAAAGGAACTCGGTGGCCCGATCTGGGTCGTCAAAGCCCAGATCCACGCCGGTGGCCGCGGCCTGGGCGGCGGCGTCAAGGTCGTCAAATCCCTGGAAGAGGTTGAAAAGGTCGCCGGTGAAATCCTCGGCATGAACCTGGTGACCCACCAGACCGGCCCGGCCGGCAAGGAAGTCAAACGCGTCTATATCGAAGATGGCTGCGATATCGCCCGCGAACTGTACCTCGGCATGCTGGTTGATCGCGCGACCAGCACCATCACGGTGATGGCCTCGACCGAAGGTGGCATGTCGATTGAAGACGTCGCGGCGGAAACGCCTGAAAAAATCCAGATGCAGCCGATTGATCCGGCAATTGGCCTGCAGGCCTTCCACGCCCGCAAGCTGGCCTTTGGTCTCGGCCTTGAAGGCAAACAGGTTGGCTCTGCCGTCAAGTTCATGATGGGGCTCTACAAGGCCTTCAACGACACCGACGCCAGTATGGTGGAGATCAATCCACTGGTGGTGACTGGCGCGGGCGACGTTATGGCACTGGATGCCAAGATTAATTTCGACGACAACGCGCTATATCGTCACAAGGACATTGAAGAATTGCGCGACGAAGATGAAGAAGATCCTGCCGAACTCGAAGCGGCCAAACATGATCTGAACTACATCAAGCTCGATGGCAGTATCGGTTGCATGGTCAACGGCGCAGGATTAGCCATGTCGACGATGGATATCATCAAGCTGCGTGGCGGCGATCCTGCCAACTTCCTTGATGTCGGCGGCGGGGCGACCAAGGAACGGGTCACCGAAGCCTTCAAGATCATTCTCTCCGATGCCAACGTCGAAGGCATCCTGGTCAACATCTTCGGCGGTATCATGCGCTGTGATGTGATTGCCGAGGGTGTCGTCGCGGCGGCGCGCGAAGTCAGTCTGCATGTGCCGCTGGTCGTGCGCCTGGCTGGAACCAACGTCGATCTCGGGAAACAAATTCTCGCCGATTCAGGGCTACCCATCGTCTCGGCGGACGATCTTGATGACGCTGCTGTCAAAATTGTCAAAGCGGTTAAGGAGGCGGCGTAATGTCAGTCCTGGTCAATTCAAATACCAAAGTTATCTGTCAGGGCTTTACGGGTGCCCAAGGCACCTTTCACTCTGAACAAGCCGTCGCTTACGGCACCGCCATGGTCGGTGGAGTGACACCGGGCAAGGGCGGCACCGAACACCTCGGCCTGCCGGTGTTCGACACTGTCGATGATGCTGTGCGCACGACCGGTGCCAACGCCAGTGTGATCTACGTGCCACCACCGTTTGCTGCCGACGCCATTCTTGAAGCGATTGATGCCAAAGTCGAACTGGCGGTTTGCATCACCGAAGGCATTCCGGTGCTCGACATGGTGCGGGTCAAGCGCGCCCTTGAAGGGGCCAGTACGCGCCTGATCGGGCCGAATTGTCCCGGCATCATCACGCCGGATGAATGCAAGATCGGCATTATGCCCGGCCACATCCACACCCGCGGCAAAACCGGTATTGTCTCCCGTTCAGGCACGCTGACATATGAAGCGGTCGCCCAGACCACGGCGGTTGGCCTTGGTCAGTCGACCTGTATCGGCATTGGCGGTGATCCGGTCAATGGCACCAACTTCATTGATTGCCTGGACCTGTTCCTTGGTGATGATGAAACTGAATGCATTGTGATGATCGGCGAAATCGGTGGCAGTGCCGAGGAAGAAGCTGCTGAATTCCTCAAATCCCACAAGGTCAAGAAACCGGTGGTCGGCTTCATCGCCGGCGTCACCGCACCGCCGGGCCGTCGCATGGGTCATGCCGGTGCGATTATTTCCGGTGGCAAAGGTGGTGCCGAGGACAAGATCGAGGCGATGCGGTCTGCCGGAATTACAGTTTCTGATTCGCCCGCAGCTCTCGGCACAACGATGATTGACGTGCTGAACGGATAATGAATTGGGGCGCGCGGTCGGGAAACCGGCGCGTCCCGTATCTCTGACTTGAGGGGCCTTCATGAGCCAGTCAAATCCATCCGATCCTTCCACGGCGCTTTACGGCGCCAACAGTGACTTTATCGGTCGTCTCTACAACCGCTATCTCGACGATCCGCAGTCGGTCGATCTGGAATGGGCCCGGTTCTTTGCCGAACTCGGCGATGACGCGCTGGAAGTCATGCAGGAAGTCGAGGGACCGAGCTGGGGCCGTCACTTCGACTACGAAGACGAAGAGGCGGAAGAGAAAAAGTCGAACGGCAAGGCCGCGCCGGCTGGCGTCTCGGAAGTCGACAACCGGGCTGCGATCCTCGATTCGATCCGCGCCCTGATGATGATCCGGGTCTACCGGGTCCGCGGACACCTGATCGCCAATCTTGATCCGCTGGGTCTGGAGAAGCGTGACTATCATCCCGAACTTGATCCTCGCGCCTACGGATTTGAAGAAGCCGACATGGACCGGCCGATCTTTATCGACAATGTGCTTGGACTGGAAACCGCGACGGTGCGGGAAATTCAGGCAGTGCTCAAGCAAACCTATTGCGGCTCGATCGGCTACGAATTCATGCACATCCAGTCGCCGGAGCAAAAGTCGTGGATCCAGCAGCGCATTGAGGGCAAGGAATTTGCCATGACGTTCACCTCGGAAGGCAAGAACAAGATCCTCCGCCAGCTGGTTCAGGCCGAAGGGTTTGAGAGGTTCCTGCACGTCAAGTATCCCGGCACCAAACGTTTCGGACTGGATGGCGGTGAAAGCCTGATCCCGTCACTCGAAGCCATTATCAAAAGGGCGGCGCAAAACGGCGTCGAGGAAATTGGCATCGGCATGCCGCATCGTGGCCGGTTGAATGTTCTAACCGCCATCATGCAAAAAGCCTACGTTGCGATGTTCTCGGAATTTGAGGGTATCTCGAACAGTCCGGACGATGTCCAGGGCTCGGGCGATGTGAAATACCATCTCGGTGTGTCTTCTGACCGCGAATTTGATGGCAATGACATTCACCTTTCGCTGGCCGCCAACCCCTCACATCTTGAAGCCGTTGATCCCGTGGTCATCGGCAAGACGCGGGCCAAGCAGGATCAGCGCGGCGATACCGAACGCAAAAAAGTCTTTTCGATTTTGATGCACGGCGACGCGGCCTTTGCCGGTCAGGGCCTGGTGGCCGAGACGCTGGGCATGTCGCAGATCAAGGGGCACGAGACCGGCGGCACCATCCACGTGATTGTCAACAACCAGATCGGCTTTACTACCTCGCCGCAGTATTCGCGCTCGTCAGCCTATCCCTCAGACGTAGCCAAGATGGTTCAGGCGCCGATCCTTCACGTCAATGGTGATGACCCGGAAGCCGTGGTTCATGCCTCGCGCATTGTGACCGATTTCCAGGCGACGTTTGGTGCTGACATTGTGCTCGACATGTTCTGTTATCGCCGCCATGGCCATAACGAATCGGATGAGCCGATGTTCACACAGCCCATCATGTACCGCACTATCGCCGAACATCCGCCGACCCAGAAAATTTATGCCGATCAACTGGTGGCCGAAGGCGAGATGACGCAGGAACAGGCAGATGGCGTCTATCAGGAATTTCAGGATTTCCTGCAGACTGAATTTGACAATGCCAAATCCTACAAACCGAACAAGGCGGACTGGCTGGAGGGCAAATGGGCCCACATGAACCGGGCGCACGGCGAGGAACGCCGGGGCGTCACCGCCGTCAAGAAAAAGGAACTGCTCACCGTTGGCAAGGCGCTGACGAAGGAGCCCGACAACTTCAATATGCACCGGACCCTGAAACGTCTGGTCGCGGCCAAAGCCAAAATGATCGAGGAAGGCAAGGCGCTGGACTGGGCGACGGGCGAGGCGCTGGCCTTTGGCACCTTGCTGCGCGAAGGATTTCCGATCCGTCTGGCCGGTCAGGATTCGGGTCGGGGTACGTTCTCCCATCGCCATTCCGTCTGGACTGATCAAGAAACTGAAGATCGCTATTTACCGCTGAATAATATCTCCGAAGGCCAGGCAAAATACGAAGTCATCGATTCGATGCTGTCCGAAGCAGCCATTCTGGGTTTTGAATACGGCTATTCGCTGGCCGAGCCCAATGCGCTTGTGCTGTGGGAAGCGCAGTTCGGTGATTTCGCCAACGGTGCCCAGGTCATCATCGATCAGTTCCTCAGCCCGGGCGAATCGAAATGGTTGCGCATGAGCGGCCTTGTCCTGTTGTTGCCGCACGGCCAGGAAGGCCAGGGACCGGAACATTCCTCCGCCCGTCTTGAACGCTTCCTGCAGCTTTGTGCCGAAGACAACTGGCAGGTCGTGCAGCCGACAACGCCGGCCAGTTATTTCCACGCACTGCGCCGCCAGATGCACCGTGATTTCCGTAAGCCCCTGATTGTCATGGCGCCAAAATCACTGCTGCGCCACAAACTGGCGGTCTCGGCCCTGGAAGACTTTGGCGATGGCCGGTCCTTCCACCGCGTGTTGTGGGATGAATCGCCCGATCTGGTCGCCGACCGGAAAATCAAGCGCGTCGTGGTCTGCACCGGCAAGGTTTATTACGACCTTTATGAGGAGCGCGAGCGTCGCGGCATCAAGGATGTCTACATTTTGCGCGTCGAGCAGCTTTATCCCTTCCCGGGCCACGCGCTGTTTAATGAACTGAGCCGCTTCCCGACCGCCGATGTCGTCTGGTGCCAGGAAGAACCGCACAACATGGGGGCGTGGTTCTTCATGCATCCGCGCATCGAGGCCGTGTTGCGAGCAATGGATCATGTTGATCCAACTCCGGCCTATGCCGGATGTGTCGAGATGTCGGCTCCGGCACCGGGTTCAATGAAACTGCACCAGATTTATCAGGCGCGTCTGATCGACGAGGCACTGGATGTCTCGGCGGCGAAAACCGACCCCTATCCAGTAACGGGTCCGGAAGCCAAAAAGAAGGCTCCGGCCAAAAAATCACCAGCCCAAAAATCCGCTAAAAAGAAAGCGTCCAAGTCGCGCAAAAAAGGATAATCGATAAATGAGCATCGAAATCAGAGTTCCGGCCCTCGGCGAATCAATCACCGAAGCGACAATTGGCAAGTGGTTCAAGGCAGCCGGCGAAGCGGTCGCCGCAGACGAACCGCTGGTCGAACTTGAAACCGACAAGGTGACGCTGGAAGTACCGGCCCCGGCAGCGGGCGTGTTGACCGAATTGCTGGCAGCGGAAGGCGATACCGTTGAAATTGGCGCGCTGCTCGGCACTGTGACGGCGGGCGAGGGTGCGGCCCCGATCAAAACCACCCCCGTTGCGGCCCCCAGCGCCCCGGCCCCGGCTGCACCGGCTCCGGCAGCGCCTGCACCAGCACCTGCTGCTGCCTCGGCGATGCCGCTTTCACCGGCCGTACAGAAACTGGTGGCCGAGAACAACATCGATCCGGGTCAGATCGCCGGCACCGGCAAGGATGGCCGGGTGACCAAAGGCGATGTGCTGGCGGCAATCGCTGCCGGTGGAACCAGTGCACCGGCGGCAGCCCCCTCTGGCCCGCGTTCGAAAGCGGATCGCGAGGAGCGCGTAAAAATGACGCGCCTGCGCAAGCGCATTGCCGAACGTCTCAAGGAAGCGCAAAACACCGCTGCCATGCTGACGACCTTCAACGAGGTTGATATGACGGCGGTGATGGCAGCGCGGGCGCAATACAAGGACGCCTTCGAGAAAAAACACGGCGTCAAACTCGGCTTCATGTCGTTCTTCGTCAAAGCCTGTGTCGTAGCGCTGCAGGAACTGCCAGCGGTCAACGCCGAGATCGATGGCGATGAAATCGTCTACAAGAACTACTACGATATTGGTGTCGCCGTCGGTACGCCGAACGGGCTCGTGGTGCCGGTATTGCGAGATGCTGATGAACTGGGCTTTGCCGACGTTGAAAAGAACATCGGCGAACTCGGTCGCAGGGCGCGTGATGGCAAGCTGTCGATGGACGAAATGACGGGCGGCACGTTCACCATCACTAACGGTGGTGTCTATGGCTCTCTCAATTCGACGCCGATTATCAACCCGCCGCAATCAGCCATTCTCGGCATGCACAAAATTCAGCCGCGCCCGATGGCTGTCGGCAATGAAGTCGTTGTCCGGCCGATGATGTATCTCGCGGTGTCCTATGATCACCGGATTATCGATGGCCGCGAAGCTGTGACCTTCCTGGTGCGCGTCAAGGAGTGCCTTGAGGATCCGCAGCGCATCCTGCTTGATCTCTAGACCCCGAGTTTAAGGAAATCCCATGAGCGATAATGCCTTTGACCTCGTCATCATTGGCGGTGGTCCCGGCGGCTACGTTGCCGCCATCCGCGCCGCCCAACTCGGCATGAACGTCGCCTGCGTCGAAAAACGCGGCACGCTCGGCGGCACCTGCCTGAATGTCGGCTGCATTCCGTCAAAGGCCTTGCTGCATTCGTCGGAATTGTACGAGCACACGGCGCATGGCCTCGGTGAGCACGGCGTTGACGTCAAGGACGTCAAACTCAATCTCAAGGCGATGATGGGCCGCAAGGAAACCGTGGTCGGTGATTTGACCAAAGGCATCGAATTTCTGTTCAAGAAAAACAAGGTCACCTACATCGTCGGCGAAGGCCGCATTGTGGCGGCCGGCACCGTCGAAGTGGGCAAGGGCAAAAAGAAGCAAACCCTGACAGCGGGCAAGATCCTGATTGCAACGGGTTCGGAAGTCACGCCGTTGCCTGGCGTTGATATTGACGAGGAACGCATTGTCTCCTCGACCGGCGCGCTGGCGCTGAAAAAAGTGCCGAAGAAGATGATCGTCATTGGTGGCGGTGTGATCGGGCTGGAACTGGGCTCGGTCTGGCGTCGCCTCGGGGCGGAGGTCGAGGTTATCGAATTCCTCGATCGATTGATCCCGGGCATGGACGCCGAACTGGCCAAGACCCTGAACCGCACACTGAAAAAACAGGGCATGACTTTCAAGCTGAGCCACAAGGTGACGGCGGCCAGGGCCGGTAAGTCCGGTGTCGAGCTTACCGTTGAACCTGCCGCCGGCGGAGACGCCGAGAAGGTCAAGGCCGATGTTGTGCTGGTCTCGATCGGGCGGCGCCCCTTCAGTGATGGCCTCGGTCTCGATGATGTTGGCGTGGTGCGCGACAAGCGCGGTTTCATCACGGTCGATCATGCCTTCCAGACCAACGTTGCGGGCATCTACGCCATCGGTGATGTGATTGATGGCCCCATGCTGGCACACAAGGCGGAGGAAGACGGCATTGCTGCGGTCGAGACCATGGCAGGCCAGGCCGGACACGTTGATTACAATCTGGTGCCGGGCATTGTTTATACTGGTCCCGAGGTTGCCTCGATTGGCAAGACCGAGGAACAGCTCAAGGAAGACGGCGTCGATTACGTCAAAGGCAAGTTCGCCTTTATCGCCAACAGCCGGGCGCGGGCCAACGGGGATACCGACGGCTTCGCCAAAATCCTCGCCGACAAGACGACGGACCGGGTGCTGGGCGTGCATATCATCGGGGCCGATGCCGGCGAGATGATTCACGAAGCAGCGGCAGTGATGGCCTTTGGCGGGTCTGCCGAAGATATTGCCCGAACCTGTCACGGTCATCCGACCTTGTCCGAAGCGGTCAAGGAAGCTGCGCTCGATTCCGCTGGCCGGGTGATCCAGACATAGCCCACCGGAACGTCACGCCATGAGTGGTGCCCGCCTCGCAGTACTTTTGTGCTTTGCTGAAATTCTCAGTATGGCGAGCTTCGCCAGCTGGCCCGCACTCGTGCCCGATTTCATGGACCTGTGGTCACTGTCGGCGACCGATGCCGGCTGGATCGCCGGTATGTATTTTGGCGGATATGTCGTCGGCGCACCGGTGCTCTCCAGCCTGACGGACAAGGTCGATGCTCGCCAGGTTTATATCTGGTCATCGGTACTGACAGCACTATCGGCGCTTGCCTTCGCGCTCTGGGCCGAGGGTTTCTGGACCGCTGTACTGTTTCGAACCATCACAGGATTTGGCCTCGCCGGGACCTATATGCCCGGCCTGAAAGCCCTGTCGGATCGCATCGAAGGTCCGAAACAATCCCGCGCCGTGGCGTTTTACACCGCCAGTTTTGGTGTCGGGGCCAGTCTTTCGTATTTTGTCACTGGTGAGTTGTTTGCCTCAGCGGGCTGGCAGTGGGCTGCAGCGTCGGGTGCCATCGGTTCGGTACTGGCCATGATCGTTGTCGCCGTGACGCTCAAACCGACGAAGCCTGTACAAATGGACGAAACCGGGCGGCACTTCCTTGATTTCCGCCCCGTGCTGGCCAATCGCAAGGCCGTCGGCTTCACGCTGGCCTATTCCGTGCACAACTGGGAGCTCTTTGCCTTCCGCTCGTGGATCGTCGCCTATCTTGCCTTCAGCTATGACCGACAGCAGGACGCGGCAGCGTGGTGGAACATGGCGACTATTGCCGCGTTGGTTAATCTGATGGGCTGGCTCGCCAGTGTGTCGGGCAACGAGGCGGCGGTGAAATGGGGCCGGCGGCGCACCATCACCATCGTCATGTGGACCTCGATGGCCGTGGCCTGCCTGTTCGGCTTCGCATCCGACTGGACGTTCTGGTTGCTGGTCACGCTGACGTTTGTCTATGGCGCGACCATTGCCGGGGAATCGGGTGCCGTTACAGCGGGTGTTGTTGCCGCGGCCCGCGAAGGCCAGCGCGGTGTGACTATGGCCATGCATGCGACCATCGGCTTTATCGGCTCCTTCCTGGGGCCCATCGCCTTTGGCTACATGCTCGATTTTTCAGGCGGCCCGAACGATCCGACAGCCTGGGGCATCGCCTTCGCCGCCACCGGCATCATCGTCGGCCTCGGCCCCGTCGCAATCTGGTGGCTGGGGAATACGGGTGAAGCAGAGACCTAACCGACGTCGCCTAATACGCTTTCAATAAAAGAGAAAGCTTCTTCGGCGAAGCGCCACATGTTGGCTTCGCGGTCGGACTGGCCGGTTTCAAGCGTCATGGCGCGTTCCACCGGGCCGACAATGGCAAAACAGGAATGCCCGGCGTCATCGCCGTAGCGGTTGCCGGTCGGGCCGCTGGCGCCGCTTTCACAAAACCCCCAGGTGGTGCCGAGCTTGTCGCGTATGGCGTGGGCGGTGATCAGCGCGTATTCCTCGGTCGCACCCCGCATGGTGACGACTTCGTCGGGCAAGCCCAGCAGGTTGCGCCGGGCATCACGCGTGTAGATAACACCGCCGCCGACAAAATACTTTGACGCGCCTGGCACCGCCAGCAGGGCCGCCGAAATCAATCCACCGGTCGAGGATTCAGCGATGCCCACAGTCTCCGCCCGGCCTTTGAGGGTTTCGCCGAGTGTCGCCGCCATGTTGGTGAGTGTGTCCATTTTCTGTTGATCCTGTATGCCATCATCCGGAGCATGACCGTCCCTAACCGGCGAGCCCTTGTCAATGGCTTCACAGCACTCTACTATAACTACGACTATATTAATCGGAGTTTAATTATGGCGCATATCAGTACAGGTGTCGAATACGCATTGCACTGTCTGCTCTACCTCGTAGGGCGGGACGACGGTCCTTCGCCGAGCACGCGCGATCTCGCTGAATTCCAGGGTGTGTCGGTAAGTTTTGTCGCCAAGCTTTTTACCAGACTGGAAAAGGCCGGCCTGGTCGGGGCGGCGGAAGGTGTGCGCGGCGGCTTTCGCCTTGCGCGACCTCCTGAGCAGATCAGCGTGTTGCAGGTCATTGATGCAGTGGAGGGCGACAAGCCGCTGTTCGACTGCAAGGAAATTCGCGCCAATTGCGCGCTTTATCAGGAGACACCGGCACCCGCCTCGATCACCCGGGGCGTCTGCGGCATTCACGCCGTCATGTTGCAGGCCGAAGACGCCATGCGCCAGACCCTCGGCCAACACTCGCTGGCCGACATTGCCGGTGGAGTCGCCGGCAAGGTTTCGGCCGGGCAACGTAAAGCCACCAGCGACTGGTTTCTTGATCGGGCACAAAGCCGAACGCGTGGACGCCAAACCGCAATGAATGAGGAGCAAATATAGATGTCCGGTATTCTAATTCTGGGCGGCGGGTTTGCCGGTCTGTGGACCGCATTGGTCGCCCGGCGTGAAGCTGAGGAACACGGTGAGGATCTCGCCATTACTCTGGTCTCCAAAGACGATCAACTCACCATGCGGCCCCGGCTGTATGAGCCGGAGCCCGAACGCTTTCGCGTGCCTCTCAAGCCGATCCTTGATCCCGTCGATATCCGCTTCGTTGAAGGCACTGTGACGAGTATCGACACCGAGGCCGGGCGGGTAGAACTGGCCAATGGAGAGGCCGATCTGGACTATGACCGGCTGGTGCTGGCGATGGGCAGTGTCCTCGCCCCGCTGCCAGTGCCGGGGGCCAACCTCGCCTTTGATCTTGATAGCTGGGACACGGCGATGGTTTTTGACCGGCACCTGAAAACGGTGCTGCCGAAACTCGAGAAACCGGTTTTCGCCATCATCGGGGCCGGCTTTACGGGCATCGAAATCGCCATGGAAATGCGCGCACGTATCGAGGCCGTCAGCAGCGCCGCCACCGCACAGGCGGCGCGCATAATTTTGCTCGACCGCGCAGAACTGGTCGGACCGGAACTCGGCGATAATCCCCGTCCCGTCATAGAGGCCGCGCTGGCCAGCGCCGATATCGAAGTCAAACTCGGCGTCAGCGTGACGAGCATTGATTCCGATGGGTTAACACTTGGCGATGGCGAGCGCATTGATGCTAACGCCGTCATTGTCACCAGCGGCGTCAAGGCCAACCCCCTGACGGAAATGATCGACGCTCCGCGTGATGTCCAGGGCCGTCTGATCGTCGGTCCGGACTTGCGCGTGGCAGGCCATGAAAATGTCTATGCCACAGGCGATGTCGCCCATGCCGAAGTTGATGACGACGGGCACGTCGCGATGATGTCCTGTCAGCACGCCATGACCATGGGCCGTTTCGCCGGATACAATGCCGCGCGTGGTCTGCTCGGTCTTGATGGCACGACGTACCGTCAGGAACGCTATGTCACCTGCCTTGATCTCGGCAGTGCCGGGGCTGTCTACAGCACGGGCTGGGATCGGGTAGTCGAAAAAACCGGGACCGAGGCCAAGGCGGCAAAGCAAAGAATAAATGGTGAAATTATTTATCCGCCGACCGGAGACAGGGCGGAAATCCTTGCCGCCGCCACTTTGGTGCCGGGCTACCTTCGCCCACCACCACCGGATGGTGGCTGAACTAATCCCGTTTTTGCCGCGGGTGCGCGTTTTGGTAGACGTCCATCAGGCGCTCGGCATCGACGGCGGTGTAGCGTTGCGTAGTCGAAAGCGAGGCATGACCCAGCAGTTCCTGAATGGTGCGCAAATCTCCGCCCGCCGAGAGCAGGTGAGTGGCGAAGGAGTGGCGCAAGGCATGCGGCGTCGCGGTTTCGGGCAACCCCAGCGCATTGCGCAAAATCTTGACCTGCTTCTGTACCACTGAAGGATGCAGACGCCCCCCCCGGGCACCGACAAACAGGGGATCATCCGCCTTCAACGGATAAGGACAACGGGCCAGATAATCATCAATTGCCGTTTTGACCGCCGCCAGCACGGGCACCATGCGCTGTTTGCCGCCTTTGCCGGTGATCATCAGATGATCACCCTGCGGTCTTTCGCCTGCATTCAGCCCCAGCGCCTCGGAAATGCGCAGGCCACAACCATACAAAAGCGTCAGCAAGGCGACATCGCGGGCGCCTATCCAGCCTTCCGTCGGCATCTCGGCGGCAGCTTTCAGTGTCTGGCGCGCCTCATCGACGCTAAGCGGTTTGGGAATGGCGGCCGGGCGTTTGGGCGAACGGATTGTGGTGATGGCGGGATTGTGAAAGCCGCCCAGCGTGCGCTCCAGAAAGCGATACAGGCTTTTGACCGATGACAGGGTGCGACCGAGCGAGGCATTACCGAGACCCTCTGCCTTGCGCCGGGCCAGAAAGGCCCGGAAATCAACAGGCTTCAGACTGCCGAGCAGATCGATGGTGGCGGCTTCACCGCGATAGTCGGCAAGGAAGTCGATAAAACCGCTGACGTCGCGGAGATATCCATCGAGTGTATGGTCCGCTGCCCGGCGCTCAAGCTTGAGCCAGGCGTGCCAGTCAGCAATGGCGCGCCGCGTCGCTTCATCTGCTTTCAGGTCGTCGATGTGCTGCTCGACGTCGGGCATGATTAGCGCGGAAGTTCGAGCCAGACCCGCATCGAATGCGTCAGGACACGAGAGAGGAAACTCAGCAACTCAGTCCCCTGTCCCGGGTGGAAGCGTTCGTCATCGCGCGAGCCAAATGCCAGCAAGGCCATCGGTCCAAACGAATTGATCGGCAGGCGCAGCAGGGCGGCCGATCGCACCAGCCCGACAGCACCACCAAATACGGCATGTTCAGCCTCGGCCTTGGCGCGCAGGACAATGTCACGACCCGGCCCCATGGTTTCATCGACCATACCAACGGAGACGACATGAACACCGGTGACGTCCGGCACGATGGCCGCGTTCGTGTCGTTTTCAACACAAAGCGAGGCAACTTCGACGTCGAGCATATTTGCCAGATCGGTGGTGACGATTTCGATCATGTGCTCAAACGTCGTCGCTTCGAGGATCGACAAAATCGCTGCATGAATGCGGGACTGGCTGATCATATTGCTGCGCGAGGCCGCCACCAGTTCGCCGTGATTGGATTTGAGCTCGGTCACCTCGCCTTGCAGACGTTCGATCATGAAGGACTGCATATCGACCACGCCAGCACCGCTTTCACGCGGTGGGGCCAGGATATGTTCGACAAGATCAGGATTCTCGAGCAAAAAACCCGGGTTGTCCTTGAGATAGGTGCGCACATCATTCTTGCTCGGCGGCGTGTTGCCGCCTGCGTTGGGAGAGTTGCCTTGCTCTGAGCTCATTGCGCTTCTCCTTTGATGCCGGACCTGAGGGGCGCCTAACTGTCGCCGAGGATCGACTGGCCTGTCTTCTCCCAGTCAGCGAGGAAGGCCGCTAGGCCCTTGTCGGTCAACGGGTGTTTGACAAGCTGGTGAATGACGGACGGCGGTACGGTACAGACATCCGCGCCCAGTTTGGCGGCCTCGATGACGTGACCGGGGCTGCGGATCGAGGCGACGAGAATTTGTGTGCCGCCGAATTCTTCGTAATTGTCGTAGATCACCCGGATATCCTCGATCAGATGCATGCCGTCCTGGCCGATATCGTCGAGCCGTCCGACAAAGGGTGAAATAAACGTCGCACCCGCCTTGGCCGCGAGAATGGCCTGGGCGGCTGAAAAACACAGCGTGACGTTGACGCTGGTGCCGTCGTCCGAAAGCGTCCGGCAGGCCTTCAGGCCGTCCATGGTCAACGGCAGCTTGACGGCGACGTTGTCGGCAATTGCCGACAATTTTCGGCCTTCAGCAATCATTTCAACCGCGTCGGTCGCGGCCACCTCGGCGCTGACCGGACCCTCGACGATGTCGCAAATTTCGGAGATGACCTCGATAAAGTCGCGGCCCGATTTAGCGATCAGCGACGGATTGGTGGTGACGCCGTCGAGCAGACCGGTTTCAACCATTTCGCGGATGTCGTCAACGGCGGCTGTGTCGATAAAAAACTTCATAGTGTCTAAAAACCATTCCTGACTTCGGTGATACTGTGTAACCCTTGTGGACCGGTGGAAACCGGAGCCAACATCTTCACCTTTTTGCGCCCCTTAAGTAAAGACCCCTGAGCCAGATCCCCATAGACAAAACCCAGGTCAAGATTCAGTGAGCCAGCCCGCCGACCCATCCGAGAAACAGAGCTTCGCCGCGGGCCAGCGTCTTGCAGTGCTGTTGCCGTTGCCGCTGGCCGGAGCCTACGACTATAGCGTGCCGGAGGACTGGGCATATACCCCGCTGCAAACCGGTGATTTTGTCACGGTTCCGCTGGGCCAGCGCCATGTCATCGGCGTGGTCTGGGGGGCTGCTGACGGCGGAGTTGAGGCGGCCCGGCTGAAACACGTGGTCGAGCGCCTTGATGCGCCGCCAATGACCACCGATTTGCGCCAGCTCGTCGACTGGATATCTGCCTATACCGTCAGTGCGCCCGGAGCAGTGTTGAAGATGACGATGAGCGTGCCGGACGCCTTGCGCGAGGCAAAACCGCGCACGGCGTACCGTCTTGACGGCCCACCCCCCGAGCGTATGACCAAGGCCCGCCAGCGTGTGATCGATGTGCTGATCGACGGGCCACCGCGCAGCAAGGCCGATCTTGCCGAGGCCGCCGCTGTCAGCACAGGCGTGGTCAGTGGCCTCGCCGACGCCGGTACACTGCAAGTCGTCTTGATGGCGGAGCGTTCACCACCCCCCCCTGACCCGGAACATCCGGGGCCGGAATTGTCTGACATTCAGCGCGGCGTCGGCGCAGATCTGGTCGCGGCGGTCAAAGCGGGAAGCTATCAGACCATCCTGCTCGACGGTGTCACCGGTGCAGGCAAGACCGAGGTCTATTTTGAAGCCATCGCCGAAGCCTTGCGGCAAGGCAGGCAGGCGCTGATCCTGGTGCCGGAAATCGCCCTGACCGCGCAGTGGCTCGAACGGTTTGAGCGGCGTTTTGGCACGCGTCCGGCGGAATGGCACTCTGATCTGGGCCAGGCGGCCAGGCGGCGAACATGGCGGTCGATCTCACAAGGCCGGGCGCCTGTTGTTGTTGGCGCGCGCTCCGGCCTTTTTCTACCCTTCCCTGATCTTGGCCTTATTGTTGTTGATGAGGAACACGAGACTTCGTTCAAGCAGGAAGAAGGCGTGGTCTATCACGCCCGCGACATGGCGGTGGTGCGCGGGCATCTGGCGTCTATCCCGGTTGTGCTGGCCTCGGCGACACCGTCGCTGGAAACCGTGGTCAATGTCGATAATGGACGCTATTCAGCACTGCATTTACCGGAACGCCACGGCGGGGCCAAATTGCCGACCATCGAGGCGATTGATATGCGAAGTGACCAGCCGCCTTCCGGCAAGTGGTTGTCGCGCCAGGTCATCCAGAGCGTGCTGGCGACCGTCGAGGCCGGTGAGCAGGCCATGCTGTTCCTCAATCGTCGCGGCTATGCGCCGCTGACGTTGTGCCGGAGCTGTGGCCATCGGCTAGAATGCCCGAACTGTTCGGCCTGGCTGGTCGAACACCGCCGGGCCGGGCGGCTGATGTGCCACCACTGCGGCTTCGCGACACAACTGCCCGATACCTGCCCGAGCTGTGAGGCTGAGGATCATTTCGCCGCCTGTGGTCCCGGTGTCGAGCGCCTCGCCGAAGAAGTGGCCGAAATGGCGCCGGATGCCCGCGTTGCCGTGATGGCCAGCGATACCATCAGCAGTCCGCGCGCTGCCGCCGATCTGGTTGCCCGCATGACCAACCGGGAGATCGATATTCTGATCGGCACCCAGATCGTCGCCAAGGGCCATCACTTCCCGTATCTGACGTTTGTCGGCGTGGTCGATGCTGATCTGGGGCTCGCCGGTGGCGATCTCCGGGCGGCGGAGCGAACCTATCAGGTGCTCTATCAGGTAGCGGGCCGGGCAGGGCGCGCTGAGCGTGCCGGTCATGTCGCCCTGCAGACCTATATGCCGGATCATCCGGTAATGCAGGCCCTGGTCGCCGGTGATCGCGATGCCTTTGTGGCGCAGGAAAAAGCTGCCCGCCAGGAGCACGGCATGCCGCCTTTCGCCCGCCTCGCCGGAATTATTGTTTCGGGCGAGGACGAACGCCGTGTGCAAGGTATCGCCACAGCGCTCGGTCGTTCCAGCCCACGCGGCGGCGACGTCCAGGTGTTGGGTCCGGCTCCGGCACCCTTGAGTGTTTTGCGAGGTCGACACCGCCAGCGTCTGCTGATGCGCGCCCGGCGCGGGGCCGATATCCAGACCATCCTGCGCAACTGGATCGGCCAGACCAGGGTCCCCAACGGCGTCCGCGTCCAGATCGATATCGACCCGATCAGCTTCTTGTAGAAACCTCTAGAGCGTGGTCGACTTCAGTGATCTAAGACAATTGATGATGACCATTTTATCTTTGCGAAACAATTGCAATGGGATTAACTGGATTGGCAGGCTTGACGCGGACGTAATGCCAAAATTGAACGTGAGGCAGGGAATTGGAACACAGTAAACAGGTTGAGATCCTTAAGGAATTGATGCGCCAGCTCGACGACAAGGTGAATGTCGACGCCGGGATAATGTATCAAAATCCGACTTCGGCTTATACCTGTCCCGAGCTTGCGGAAAAGGAGAGGGAGCATTTCTTCAGGAACCACCCGCAGCTCATTGGCTTGACGAAAGACCTGCCGACCGCGGGAAGTTTTTTGACGACAAATGATTTTGCCGTGCCTGTTCTGGCAACACGGGACGATCAAGGGCAGTTCCGGGCTTTCCTGAATACCTGCCGACATCGCGGCGTGACCCTGGTCAAGGAGGCACGCGGAAAGAAAAAGCGGTTTTCCTGCCCGTTTCACTCCTGGACCTACGATAACAGCGGCGCCCTCGCGGCCGTGCCGCAGGCGGATCATTTCGGGGAAATTGATACGGCCTGCATGGGCTTGATCGCCCTGCCGGCGGTTGAGAAGTATGGCATGCTCTGGGTGCACCCACAGCCTGACGGTGAGCTGGACGTCGATCACTTGCTGGGTGATATCGGTCCGGAGCTGGCGAGCTGGCATTTCGAAAAAATGGTTGCTGTCGATGCGACCGTTATTGATATGAATTTAAACTGGAAGCTCGCCAACGACACCTTTGGCGAAACCTATCATTTCCAGAAGCTGCACAAGAACACGTTGGGCCAGGTCGCTTACGGAGACAATCTGTCCTACGAAGTCATGGGGCGAAACCATCGCTTCGTTTTCGCCAGCCGAACCATCGATATGGAGCGCCAGAAGCCGGAAGGGGACTGGCGTTTGTTGTCCGGTGCCACCCTGGTTTATTACCTGTTCCCGAATATTCAGCTGATCATGAACAGGGGCACCGTGGATATAGTGAAGATATACCCCGACCAGAAAACACCCGGCCGATCCGTCAGCAACATCGGTCACTATTTTTCGGAAAAACTCGTCGCACTCAACATGCCTGACTCCAAAGACGTTGATCTCGTCGTGGCAAGTGAAGCCTATGAGTTTGATCCGCAAAGCGCCAAGACACCCAGCCTGGCATTCGTCATCGAAGTTTTCACCAGCACGATCCGCGAAGAAGACTATGCCATGGGTGAATCGATACAAAAATCAGCCGAAAATGGTGCGATGGAATATGTGGTTTTCGGCCGCAATGAACCCGCACTGCACCATTATCACCAAACTTATAGAGCAGCCTTGCAAATGCCGCCGCTTGAAGAATATCACGGCTAGCGTTCCCGGACGGCAACAGCTGAAGACAGCGCCCACCCAAGATATTGTGCGCGTGCAGATCGACATCGACCCGGTCTGCCTCTTGTAGATTGCTGCATTTTTTTCGTTTTCAACACCGTAAATATTTCTGACAACCGATGAGTCAGAGACGATTTTCGCCGAACCCATATCCGTGGCGCGCGCGCAGTACTTGACATAGTGCTTGTAAGTACTTATAAGCACTACAAGTGAATTATCGACGGCTACAGCGCACCTTTCACGGGAGGGCATCTTGAAAATCGAAATTGATGACGAAATCTTTGAATTCCTTCAAAGCCGGGCGCAACCCTTTGTCGACGACCCCAACAGTGTCCTGCGACGTCTGCTGATTAATGATACCCAAGCCTCGACCGATACTGTGAAAGCTCTTTCGGCGAACCCCGTTCTTGCTGGCCCACGCACGCAAAGTCCCGACACAGATCAGTTTGTATCGACAATCCTCAACAACATTGCAGGGAATTTCAGGCGGCGCAGCAGATACAGGCTTATGTTCGAATCTGATAGCCAACTCGTGTACTTCCAGAATTTCAACAAGGCCTGGGATCGCCTTTGGTATCGCATTACCGAAAAACCGTGGAAGGATCTGAGGGCGTCAGAAAAGGATGCCACTGTCTATTTCACCAGCCCGGCAATGGGGGTCTTCTATGCCATACCGGTGAAGAAGATCGTACGAAAGATAAATGAAATGGGATGGGATCGAGATTATCTCGAAGTGAACATTGATCACTCGAACAAACGCTGGATCGAACTCGAATGGAGCATTCGTGAATTTCTGGGCACCAGCGCTGCATAGAACAGCAGCATGTGATCGATATTCAGTCTAAATAGTCAAACCAGTTTGAAGGCCAATCCCGAGGAGAGAGCGATGAGCCCCGAAATGACCCTGGATTTTGTAGCGATTATTGTTGGTGCCAGCATTGCCGGAGGCGCCATCTATTCCGGCCTGGTAAAAGTGGCTGAAGCAATTGATAAACTCGAAATCAAAAACAGCTAACGACCCCCGTTTTCGAGCACCCGGTTCATATATGTAAATGCTGGTTTACCGGGCCGTCTTATTTGAGATGGTAGGTCAGCGCCATGCCAATACAATGTCGGAGCGCATCTTCCGGCGGGTCTTCGGTCGCGGTGAACCGGATGCAGCGGTTACCGTCGAAATCAAGGCTGCCGGTGTAAAGATCACGCCACGTCGAGACCAGGGATGTCTGGCAATGGACAAACATTCCATATTCTTCCTCCGTCTGCCCTGACTTTTGCTTGATCCGGTCAATACGAACGGTAACGCCGCTTTTGCTTTGCGCCGTCAAATAGCTCGGCTGGCCCCATTTGAGTGTTTCTGTCAGCGGTCCGATACGGTCGTTTTTCGCGGCAACGAAAAATATCTGCTGGCGCAAGTGGAGAAGCCGGGCCTTCAGGCCGGTCGGATAAGCGTCGAACACCGCTTCGACCTCCGGCTGTTGAAAAGCTTCCATACTTGCTGTCCTCCAGGATATTGGGGGATTCCCGCATGGCAGACTTCCACAATCAAGAATAATATTGCTTCACCGAACTTCGAATATCCAGAACGGAGGTGCTGCAAAATGGTTCGATCACTCATTTTTTTGCTGATTGTGTGCACCACTATCCTGCCGACCAGCGGGTGGGCTCAGAATTCGGCAAGGGAAAACCAGGGGCAGGTTGATTACCTGAATGCCTTTGCCGCTGAACTACTGACGGTTATCGAGCACTGGAAATCAACGAACAGGCTTGAGATCAGCGAACGTCCCGGGGGGTACGCCGGGATGCCCGACCTGTTCCTGGAAAAAGAATATCGCGACAAGGATGTCGATCGGTTGTTGGGCCGGGTCCGGTGGCTTCGTGAACAGCCCGATCAGGCGCAAATGATCGAATTGTTCATTTACGATGATCAAGGCGGGCTGATCGTCGATTATTACGTTTCGTACCTTGTCGGGCACCGAAATGCACCGATGTATGCCCTCGTCAACCTTCACCAGTCCGATAACAGCCTGAAGGCGTTCCGGCAGTTCGATGTATTCGGCGAGAAGCTGTTTGAGAATTGTCGAGGTGACTATTTTGGCAAGCCGGTAGACTTCTCGATCAACGAAATTGACACCTCGATCTCGATTGATCAGGTCGACGAAGATTTGTATGTGTCGTGCTTCGGATTTCTGCCATCGAGCCCGGGCGACTATCTGCATCCCGCGGCCCTGGTGCCGAACGCCGGCGTTGCGCCGACGGAAAAATCACAAGCGAGCGAACATGATCGCATGGAAGCCCGCATCGCAGAGCTCAGTCAGAAAATTGTCGCGCGGCCAGATGACGCCGCGCTCTATCTCGAACGCGGCAAGGCCTATCTCCTGCTTCAACAAATGGAAGACGCCGTCGATGACTTCACAAGTGCCCTGAATATGGACGATAGCCTGGATTCAGGTTTTTTTGGCCGCGGCATGGCGCTCGGACGGCTGGGTCGGCTGGAAGAAGGCATCTCCGATCTGACGATTTTTCTGGCGCGAAATCCCGAAAGCTCGATTGGCTTCACCAAGCGCGGTGTCAGACACATCTGGAATAACGACTTTGAACGCGCGATCAAGGATTTGCAGAGGGCCATTGCGCTTGACGACGGCAATGCCGAGGCCCATGACGATCTGGGGGTCGCCCTGGCCCAGACCGGTAATCTGGCTGAGTCCATCGGCCACTTCGTCAGGGCCAAAACCATTGATCCGTCCTACCAGAAGGCTCACCACAACCTGGCCATGGTGTATTACATGTCCGGTGATCCAGGCCGGGCGCTCAGCGCGGTCAACGACGCTTTGAAACTGGCACCCGAAACGAAAAACACGCTCCTGCTGAAGGCATCCATCCTCAAGGACATGGGCCGTGATGCCGAAGCCAGACCCATCCTGGGGAAAGCCGAATTTCTCTCTGACGGCAACTGGTCGGAACGTTCGGCAATCCGGTAACCGACCGATTTGCCCGGACTTGAGATCGCAGATTCATCATGCCAAAGGGTATTTGTCGGTGATTTTCACCGTTCAAGTCGGCTTTCCGGCCTTGTTTGAACCCGACAAAACCGTGTTTTTTGCGGGGTTGTTAGTTGCAACGCACCAATGGGTGTGGTAGGTAAGCCCCGCGTCCGGGGCGAGACTCGATATTCGAATCTTCGCCTCAAAATTTGTTTAGTGTAATCAATGGGTTAATGACAACCTGTTGAGTCTCTCCAATCTTCGCGGAGCCTCCTACGTGGTCGCAGAAACATCGATGGTTTCCGGGCTGTCTGGCCGTTACGCCATGGCCCTGTTCGATCTTGCCAAACAGAGTGGTGAGCTTGACACCGTTGCCGCCAACCTGGACCAGCTTGAAGCCTTGATGGCCGAAAGCCCGGACCTTCTTCGTTTGGTGCGCAGTCCCGTCCTCAGCCGCGAAGACCAGGGCAAGGGCATGGCCGTCGTGATGGAGAAAGCCGGCTTCGGCGACCTCACACAACGCTTTGTCGGCCTTGTCGCGCAAAACCGCCGTTTGTTCGCGCTGAAAGACATCTCAACGGCCTATGCCACGTTATTGTCCGGTCATCGCGGTGAAATGACCGCCGAGGTTACCTCGGCCCTGCCGCTCGATGACGCGCAAATGACGGCTATCTCGAACAGTCTCGCAAAAGCTGTCGGCAGTGAAGTCAAGGTTTCGGCTTCGGTTGACCAAAGTCTCATCGGAGGGCTGGTCGTCAAGGTCGGCTCCCGCATGATCGACAGCTCACTTCGCACCAAATTACAGAATTTACAGCTTGCCATGAAAGGGGTTGGATGATGGACATCCGCGCCGCCGAAATATCTTCTATTCTTAAAGACCAGATCGCTAACTTTGGCACCGAGGCCGAAGTCTCCGAAGTTGGTCAGGTTCTCTCCGTCGGTGATGGTATCGCCCGCGTTTATGGCCTCGATCAGGTCCAGGCCGGTGAAATGGTCGAATTCCCGGGCGGTATTCAGGGCATGGCCCTGAACCTGGAAAACGACAACGTCGGTATCGTTATTTTCGGCGATGACAGGACCATCAAGGAAGGCGACACCGTTAAACGGACCGGCGCCATCGTTGATACCTCCGTCGGCATGGGCCTGCTGGGCCGCGTGGTTGACGCTCTGGGCAACCCGATTGACGGCAAGGGCCCGATTGAAGGTGCCAGCCGTGCGCGTGTTGAAGTCAAGGCGCCGGGCATCATCCCGCGTAAATCGGTCGATGAGCCGATGCAGACCGGCCTCAAGGCGCTCGATAGCCTGGTGCCGGTTGGCCGGGGTCAGCGCGAGTTGATCATTGGTGATCGCCAGACCGGTAAAACGGCCGTGGCCATTGATACCATCATCAACCAGAAATCAGTCAACGCCGGCGATGACGACAAGAAAAAGCTGTTCTGCGTCTACGTTGCTATCGGTCAGAAACGCTCCACCGTTGCCCAGGTCGTCAAGACCCTGGAAGACGCCGGTGCCATGGAATACACCATTGTTGTCGCGGCGACGGCTTCCGAGCCCGCCCCGCTGCAGTTCCTCGCACCCTACACCGGTTGCGCCATGGCCGAGTTCTTCCGTGACAACGGCATGCACTCGCTGATCATTTACGATGATCTCTCCAAGCAGGCTGTGGCTTATCGCCAGATGTCACTGTTGCTGCGTCGCCCGCCGGGACGTGAAGCTTTTCCGGGTGACGTTTTCTACATTCACTCACGTCTTCTCGAACGCGCCGCCAAGCTGAATGACAGTGAAGGCGGGGGCTCGATGACCGCTTTGCCGGTGATTGAAACCCAGGCCAACGACGTTTCGGCCTACATCCCGACCAACGTGATTTCGATCACCGATGGCCAGATCTTCCTCGAAACCGAATTGTTCTACCAGGGCATTCGCCCGGCCATTAACGTTGGCCTGAGCGTGAGCCGTGTGGGCTCGGCAGCCCAGATCAAGGCCATGAAACAGGTTGCCGGTACGATTAAGCTCGAACTGGCGCAGTATCGTGAAATGGCGGCTTTCGCCCAGTTTGGTTCCGATCTCGATGCCGCAACCCAGCGCTTGCTGAACCGTGGTGCGCGTCTGACCGAACTGCTCAAGCAGGGCCAGTATTCACCGCTGACGATTGAAGAACAGGTTGTCTCGATCTACACCGGTGTGCGCGGCTATCTCGATGGTCTTGAAGTGGGCCAGATCGGCGGCTTTGAAGAAAGCTTCCTGAACGAAATGCGGGCAAATCACGCTGACGTTCTGGGCGCCATTCGCGACGAAAAAGCGATTTCCGATGCGACGGAAGAAAAGCTCAAGGGCATTCTTGACGACTTCGTCAAGAAATTCGCCTGAGGCCGTTCTATTAATTGACGCGTAAACAATTGGCGAAACGGGAACATGGCTAATCTCAAAGAGCTGAAAAACCGGATCACAAGCGTCCAGTCGACGCAGAAGATCACCAAGGCGATGAAGATGGTTGCCGCCTCGAAACTGCGCCGGGCGCAGGAGCAGGCGGAGGCCGCGCGTCCCTATTCCGAGCGCATGGAACGCATGATGACCTCGCTGACAGCCAGTCTGTCCGGCGCGGATGATGCCAATCCCCTGATGGTCGGTACCGGCAAGGACGATACCTATCTGATCGTTGTTGCCACCGGCGAACGCGGTCTGTGCGGGGCGTTCAATTCGTCCATCGTGCGCGCTGCCCGCCGCCGCATCTCGGGCCTTTTGCAGGATGGCAAGACCGTCAAGATCATGTGCATTGGCCGCAAGGGTAAAGAATCGCTCAAGCGCGAATATGGCTCGCTGATGATCAACGACGTTGATTTGTCGGACGTCAAGAAACTGGCGTTCAGTGACGCCCAGCCGATCTCGGCGACGCTGAACGACACGTTCGAAGCCGGCGATTTTGATATTTGCGTCGTCTTCTACAACAAGTTCCTCTCGGTCATGAGCCAGGAAGTTACCGAACAGCAGCTGATCCCGCTGCCGGCACCTGACGCGACGGGTTCAGAAGAAGCGTCAGATGCGGCTTATGAGTTTGAGCCTGAGGAAGACGAAATCCTCGCTGAACTGCTGCCGCGCAATCTGTCGGTGCAGGTCTATCGCGCCCTGCTGGAAAACGCAGCCTCCGAACAGGGCTCGCGCATGACCGCAATGGACAACGCTACACGAAATGCCGGTGACATGATTGATCGCCTGAACATCGTCTACAACCGGACGCGTCAGGCCAACATCACCAAAGAACTTATTGAAATTATTTCCGGAGCCGAGGCCGTCTAGGCCGCGTTGCCCGGAAGATCCGTTTACCCACGGGAGTTGGAATTATGAGCCAGGATACAAATATTGTCGGTAAGGTCAGCCAGGTTATTGGCGCCGTCGTCGACGTGCAGTTTCAGGAAGGCCACTTGCCGGCCATTTTGAACGCGCTGCAGACCGACAACCAGGGCAATCGCCTGGTGCTGGAAGTTGCCCAGCATCTCGGCGAATCAACGGTGCGCACCATCGCCATGGATTCGACCGAAGGTCTGGTTCGCGGCCAGGAAGTCAGCGACACCGGCAAATCAATTGAAATGCCGACGGGTCCGGCGACACTGGGTCGCATTCTCAACGTCATCGGCGAGCCGATTGACGAGCGCGGTGAAGTTGTCGCCACGCAGATGAACCCGATCCACCGCGCTGCACCGGAATTCATTGATCAGTCGACGGAAAGCGAAGTGCTGGTCACGGGCATCAAGGTCGTTGACCTGCTAGCACCTTACGCCAAGGGCGGCAAGATTGGCCTGTTCGGTGGTGCCGGCGTTGGCAAGACCGTGCTTATTCAGGAACTGATCAACAACATCGCCAAGGGTCACGGTGGTTATTCGGTGTTCGCCGGCGTTGGTGAGCGTACCCGCGAGGGCAACGATCTCTACCACGAAATGATCGAATCAGGTGTTATCGACCTTGAGGGCGATCAGTCCAAGGTGGCGCTGGTCTTCGGTCAGATGAACGAGCCGCCGGGTGCCCGTGCCCGTGTCGCGCTGTCCGGTCTGGCTCTGGCCGAATATTTCCGCGACGAAGAAGGCCAGGACGTGCTGTTCTTCATCGATAACATTTTCCGCTTCACCCAGGCCGGGTCCGAAGTGTCCGCCCTGCTGGGCCGTATTCCTTCCGCCGTGGGCTATCAGCCGACACTGGCGACGGACATGGGCACGTTGCAGGAACGTATTACCTCGACCAACAAAGGCTCGATCACATCGGTGCAGGCAATTTATGTGCCTGCCGATGATTTGACCGATCCGGCCCCGGCGACCTCGTTCTCGCACCTTGATGCGACGACCGTTCTGAATCGTCAGATCGCCGAGCTCGGCATCTACCCGGCGGTGGATCCGCTCGATTCAACCTCGCGCATGCTCGATCCGCGCATCGTTGGTGACACGCACTACGAAGTGGCTCGTGAAATCCAGCGTGTGCTGCAGACTTATAAATCACTGCAGGACATCATCGCCATTCTGGGCATGGATGAATTGTCGGAAGAAGACAAACTGACCGTGGCACGTGCCCGTAAAATCCAGCGCTTCCTGAGCCAGCCTTTCCACGTCGCCGAAATCTTCACCGGATCGCCTGGTGTGTTTGTCGCCCTGGAAGAAACCATTCGGGGCTTTGGCGAAATTCTCGCCGGTGATCACGATGACCTGCCGGAAGCAGCGTTCTACATGATTGGCACCATCGACGAAGCCATCGAAAAAGCCAAGAAGATGGCGGCGGAAGCTGCGTAGCGCCAGACCGGTCTGAAGGATAATTTGTGATGGCAGATAAAGTTACGTTCGAGCTGGTCTCACCGGAGCGTCTGTTGCTGGCCGCCGACTGTGAAATGGTCGTCGTTCCCGGCAGCGAAGGTGACTTTGGTGTGCTGGCGGGGCACGCCCCGATGATCTCATCGGTGCGCCCCGGCGTCATCGAAGTTCACGAGGAAGGTGCTGTCACTAACCGTGTCTTCATCTCCGGCGGTCTGGCCGAAGTAACCGATGATCGCCTGACAGTGCTGGCCGAAGACGCCGTGTCGGTTGGTGATCTCGATGCAGCCGATCTTGATCAACGCATCAAGGATGCCGAAGAAGATCTCGAGGACGCCACCACCGACGCCGCCCGTCACAAGCACGAGGCGACCATCACTCTGCTCGGAGAGATGCGCCAGGCTGTTAACTAACTAGTTGATATTTCATAATTAACCCGCCTCCTGACGTGGAGCGCGGGTTTTTTTGTGCGTTATTTTTTGGCTGCCGGTTTGGCTGCCGGTTTGGCCGCAGGTGCCTTGGCCGGTGCGGTGGCGGGCGCGGGCTCAGGATCGTCCGATCCGAACAGCGACGAGAAAAAACCGGAAACGCCGCTCATCATCGAAGCAAAAAAGCCCTGGTCTTCCTCGACCATGCTTTTGCCAGCAGTGGCGCCCGGTGTTTTCAATTCACTGGCCAGTTTGGCCTTGGTCTTTTTGTCGAGCTGCTCGCCGACCTGCTGACCAATACTTGCGATCTCCTTGCCGTCATCGTCTGCGGCACCTTCCATCCCGACGGCCTTGACCAGGTCGCCAACCCGCTTCCCCATGGCTTCGGCTGACATGCGCTCCGCCTTCATGCGGGTCTTGCGCAACAGCGCAGCGATTTCAGGCTCTTCGCCGACAATGTCATCCGACCATTTCAGGGACTGGTCCTGAGCCCGGGCGATATCCTTGCGGGTCATCGATTGACCTGCCTGATCGCGCAACACCACGGCGGCCCGGCGATCCGGTTCCTTCAGTTCGGTAGCGGCGAGGTTGAGCCAGGCATAGGCCATCAGATTATCCTGTGCCGCGCCCAGCCCTTTCAGCAGCGCCCGACCAAGTGCCAATTGCGCAGGGCCAAATCCCGCCCTGGCCGCTTTCAGATAATATTCATTGGCTCGTTGATAACTCTGCATTGGACCCTTGCCCGTAGCGATCAGGTGGCCTACTTCAGTCTGTGCCCAGGCGTTGCCTTTGTCGGCAGCGGGCAACAAATACTGATAGGCCCGGGAATAGTTGACCGGGACGCCAAGGCCATCGAGATACATCCGCGCCATGATCAGCGCAGCTTTTTGCGGCTTCTTCTTTTTTTTAAGGACCTTTTTGAATTCCTTCAGGACTTTGCCATAGTCGCCCTCGACGAAGGCATCAACGCCACCCGAAACACTGGCGTGCGTGTGCGTGCCGGCGATCAGCACGATCGCCGAAACCGTCGCCGCCAAAAAAATGTCTGTTCGTCGCGCCAAAATATATGTTCCCCGAAAAGGCCCTGGCACTCACAATTTACCAGGGCATATATAATTTATACGTTAATTGCCCGCGTCGCAAAGTCTGGCGCGCCCGGTCCCTCAGGAAACGCGTCGTGTAGCGATAGTCAACAGCCCGGCCCCGATCATGAAACTGCCGCCGATACGGTTGACCAGACGCTGCGTCGAGGGGCGCTGAAACCGCGCACGCATCTCTCCGGCCAGCAAGGCCCAGACCAATATGCTTAAACCGGCAAGCACCAGAAAAGTGATTTCAAGAATGGCAAATTGCTGGAAGACGGGCCCGGTCGCCGTCGCGAACTGCGGCACGAAAGCAATAAAAAATACAATGCTTTTGGGGTTCAGCGCCGTCACGACATATGCACTGAGGAACATGCTGCGATTGCTGTCCTGTCCATTGGCCATCGGGGTTGGAGACATTTCCCTGTCTGGCGGTGTCGGTGTCGCCCGCCAGAGCTGGATACCGAGCCAGATCAGATAGCCGCCGCCGACCAGTTTCAGAATTGTAAACAACGTCGCGGAGGCGGCGAGAATGGCACCGGCACCGAGCAACGAAAGCGTCATGGCGGTAAAGTCACCGAGCACCACGCCCGGCACCGTGGCCCACGCCGTTAACCGGCCGCCCTTGAGGGCGTAGCCGACAACCAGCATGACAGTGGGGCCTGGAATGACGAGGATGGCCATACAGGCCACGACAAAGGCCAGCCAGATTTCCAATGGCATGCCTAAAACCCCAGTTTTTCAAGTTCGGGACGAAATTCATTGAGTACGCGACGGTAAAGCTCGGCCTTGAAAGGCACGATAAGCTCCGGCAGTTTTTCCGGCTCGGCCCACTGCCAGTCCCCGAATTCACGATGATGCACGTCAAGATCGATATCGTCGTCGGTGCCGAGAAATTTGATCAAAAACCATTTCTGGGTCTGGCCGCGATAGCGCCCGCCCCACAGCCTGCCAATCATGTCGGCGGGCAAATCATAAGGCATCCAGTCCGGCAGTTCGGCGACGACTTCGGCCTTGTCGGCAGTAACGCCGGTTTCCTCAAAGAGCTCCCTCATCGCGCCTTCGCGTGGCGTCTCGCCCTCGTCGATGCCGCCTTGCGGCATTTGCCAGGCGTCGGACTGCATGTCGAGACGGCTGCCGACAAATACCCGGCCCTCCGCGTTGATCAACATGATGCCGGCGCATTCGCGGTAGGGCAGTCCTTCAATATCGATGGTCATCGGATGGGCTGGGTATTGGCAATGGCGGTGATCGGGGCCAGAACAATGCCCTTCTTTTCCAGGGTGGCAATCCAGGTTTTCAGTCGCTCGACCGATACCGGGTAGGGGAAGGCGATACCGACCGCGGAGCCGACGGATTTGGAGATGCGCTCGAGTTCATAAAGCCTGGCATCAATACTGACACGCGACGCCTCCCGATCGATGAAGCGGTTGTTGGCCGCGATGGGGACTTCCAGTTCCTTGGCGACACGGGCGGCGACACTTTTGCGATCAGCCTTGGCGTCGAGATAGAGCAGGCCGCGTTCCTTGAGGTTCTGGATGATCGGCAGAAGTTTGGTCTCGTTGGTCATGAATTTGGCGCCCATGTAGTTGGTCACACCGACATAGCCCGGGAAACGTCCGAGCAACCAGTTGAGACGATCCATATTATCGGGCGTGCTCAGCGTCGTCAGCAGGGTGTGGGGGCCCGGATCGTTGTCGGGGTAATCGTAGGGCTCCATTGGCAACTCGAGCAGAACCTCATGTCCCGCCGCACGTGACTGGGCGATCCAGTCGCCGAGGTTTCGGGCGTAAGGCGCAAACGACAAGGTCACGGCACCCGGCAACTGCTGAATGGCCGCCAGGGTCTGGGTTTTGCTCAGGCCGAGGCCAGCCAGTACAACAGCGACCTTGCCGATTTTTTTGTCCGCAGCCGGGGCCGTGAAGGGACGGGCGTAAACCTGCCAGGCCTGACGGCCATCCGGTGCAATCTTGGGCAGCGGTCCCGACGTCGTCTCGTCGATAAGTTCGGGATCAACTGCGGCGACCTCGACTTTTTCTTCCTTGATGGTTTTCTTGATCACAGGTACCGAAGTGTCGGCTTTGGGGCCCGTTGACTTATTGTCGGCAGCGGTTTCGGCTGTCGGCTCTTCACCGTCCGCCGCCGTCTCCTCACCGTCTGCCGCCGTCTTTGCCGGTTCATCGCCGGTTGCAGGTTCGTCACTTGCTGCCGAACCGGTTTTCAGCCTCGGTCGCGTATTCGGTTCAGCTTTTGCCGATATCGTGGGCTGCGGTTTTGGTTTTGGTTTGGCCTTTGGTTTTGGTGGTGGTGCCAAAGCTGTAATGACTTGCGCCGTCTCTTGCGCTTTTTCCTGTTCTTCCGGATCGAAGCTGATCATCAGCCAGCCGACAAGGCTGGCAATAAGAACGATAAAAACCAGTGAAGCGGCGATCAGGCCGATCAGGGGGCGGGATAGTCCGCCTTCATCTTCATCGTCGTCATCTTCATCGAATTCGCCAAGGTCGAAACCGTCGAAATCTTCGTCGTCGTCCACGCGGAAGTCGAAATCATCGTCATCCCCGGAGTCATCGGATTCGTCGTCATCGTCCCCATCCCCGTCCCCGTCATCTTCGTTGTCGGGGATGCCAAAATCATTACCCTCGCCGGTGCCAAAGTCATCGACATCAAAATCACCGCCCTCTTCGCCGTCTTCCTCGTCTTCGAGGTCGTCAAAGGGATCGGGACTGCGAGCCATCGCCTGCTAGTTCGCCGACTGTTTGGCGTACAGGGCCAAACCCTTCAACAGATCGAGGGCGCGGGCGAGTTGATAATCCTGCGGCGTGTCGTTCTCGGTCGCGCCATTCTTTTCATCAGCGGACTTGTCCTTGACGCCGTTCTTGCCGTTGTCGTTCTTCAGGGCATTTCGCAAGGACGCTTCGGATCGCCGGGGACGGGTCTCAAGGACCTCGACTTTCGCCTGCGGCACATCCAGGTCGGGCTCGATGCCGGTGCCTTGAATAGAGCGCCCGGACGGCGTGTAGTAGCGCGAGGTTGTCAGGCGCATGGCGCCTCGACCCGACAGCGGGATGATGGTCTGAACCGATCCCTTGCCGAAAGATTTGGTGCCGAGCACGATGGCGCGACGGTGATCCTGCAGCGCGCCGGCGACGATTTCCGACGCCGAAGCCGAGCCGCCATTGATCAGTACAATGATCGGCTTGCCGTCGGAGATATCGCCATCACGTGCCGTGAAGCGCTGAACATCATCGGACTGGCGGCCTCGCGTCGATACGATTTCGCCGTGGTTAAGGAAGGCGTCCGAAACTGCAACTGCCTGATCAAGCAGTCCGCCCGGATTGTTGCGCAAATCCAGAATGACCCCGGCATAACGATCTCCGAGTTCTTCCTGAAGTTTCTTGATGCTGCGATTGAGACCGCTTTCGGTTTGTTCGCTGAACGATGTAATTCGAACGTAAGCGGCATCGCCCTCAACCCGCGAGCGGACGCTCTGAACCTTGATGACCGCACGGGTAATCGAGATTTCCAGCAACTTGTCGGTGCCGGGCCGGCTTACGGTGAGTTCAATCGAGGTATTGACCGGACCGCGCATTTTTTCCACCGCCTGGGCCAGCGTCAGGCCAAGCACGGCTTCGCCGTCTATCTGGGTCACCAGATCACCGGATTTGATGCCGGCACGGAAAGCGGGCGTGTCATCAATCGGTGAGACCACCTTGACGTAGCCATTTTCCATCGTCACTTCGATGCCCAGTCCACCAAACTCGCCCTTGGTCTGAACCTGCATGTCGCGATAGCTTTTGGCGTTGAGGAAGCTCGAATGAGGATCAAGCGATGACAGCATGCCGTTGATCGCGGACTCGATCAGTTCCTGATCGGTGACCTTTTCAACATAGTCGGCCCGCACGCGTTCAAATACATCGCCAAACAAATCCAGCTGGCGGTAAGTGTCTGAACCGTCCGCCTGGGCGACGACCGGGCTTGCCATGATTGCCGCTACCGGCACGATCATCAGCGCGAACCCTTTAAGACCCGCAACCACTCTCTTGTGCATTATCCGCTAACCTTCCTGTCTTTTGATGCCAACCATCGCTGAGGATTGATCGGCTCCCCGTTCCGGCGCAACTCGAGATAGAGTGCCCGGGATTTGTCCCTTTTTACAGGGCTTTCGTTAACACTTTCACCAGTTGTTCCGTCGTCCATCTGGCCGACAGGTTCACCGGCCAGTAACCATTGTCCGACAACGCCGTCAACCCTCGACATTCCGGCGATCAGCGTATGATATCCTTCGCCGTGTCCGATGATCAAGAGCAGGCCGTAACTGCGAAATGGTCCGGCATAGACCACCCGGCCATCATAAGGTGCTACGACCGGTGCGCCGGGCCGGGTTGAGATGGTCAGGCCCCTGGATTTGACGCCGGCCTTGTTGCGCTGGCCATAGCCCAGCACGATGCGTCCCCGGGCTGGCAAGGGTAGCCGTCCGAGTTCCGCGCTGAACGGCGAACTGGTCGGTGGTTGCAGGCGGCCTTCGGCGTCAGATCCTGCAAGGGCCTGGCGTTGTTCTTCTTCCGCCAGCTTGTGCATCAGGGCGCGCAGATCCTTGGCCTCTGCCGCAAGCCGCGCCATGCGCCGTTTTTCGGTCCGGCTCTGCTGGAGTGTAATGCTGCGCCGGCGGCCCGTGCGTTTGAGCAAGCGGTTGAGGGCAAGACGTTCCTTGCTCAAATCTTCATTTGCTACTGCGAGGCGCGCGCGTTTGACACCGATTTCGGCCCGCAGATTGCGCAGCGAGGCCAGTTCAGCAGCCAGCCGATCAGCGCGGGCTTCGAGTTTGGGAATGACGGCCGAGAGCACCAGTGAGCTTCGAATGGTTTGCAGCGGCGATCCAGGCGTGGCGAACAGGGCTTCGGGTGGTTGGCGCGAGAGCCGGGCCAGCGTACCGAGGGTATCGGCCAGTGAGGCCCGACGGTTGACCAGATCCTGCGATTTCCTGCGCTCCTCTGCCGACAGCGCCGCGAGTTGGCCTTCAACGCTACTCACCAGATCTTCAAATTCCTGAACCGTAGCGGCAGCCCCGATCAACGACTTGCGCATGGATGTAATATCCTGCTTCAGGCGTTTGGCCCTGGTCTCGAGATTGCGCTGATGATCCTGGCGTTGCTGCAATTCGCGCTCGACTTGGCGCAGTTTTTTTTGCGCCGCTTCATCGGCCCGGGCTGTCGGTTGCAGGGGCAGGACAGCAACGAACACGCCCGCCAGCAGAAAGGAGGATATCTGGCTGAAAGCCTTGTTATGCAGAGGCTTGCGCCGCATTTCTGCCCGATCGAGATGAAGTTTGTGGGGTCGTATCACCGGATCTCGCCAATGGCTTTCCGTCCATCGCTGCAGGGATCTCGAGCCCCATCAGATTGAGGATCGTCGGTGCCACGTCAGCCAGCCGGCCGTCATCCATGACAGTGATATCGCCAGGCGCATTGATCAGCACAGCGGGCACGGCATCCATGGTGTGGGCCGTGTGCGGCACGCCGGTGGTGGCGTCGCGCATGCATTCGGCGTTGCCGTGATCGGCGGTGATCAACATGGTGCCACCGGCATTTTGAATGGCTGCTTCCAGCCGCCCGAGACAGGTATCGACCGCTTCCGCCGCCTTGATGGCCGCGGCCAGAATTCCGGTGTGGCCGACCATGTCGCCGTTGGCATAATTGACGAGGATGAAATCAAAACCGCCCGAACTGATTGCCGCAACCAGTTCGTCGGTTACTTCGGGGGCCGACATTTCGGGCTGCAAATCATAGGTCGCGACCCGGGGTGAGAGGACAAGTATGCGCTCTTCACCCTCAAATACAGTTTCCTCGCCGCCATTAAAGAAGAAGGTGACGTGGGCATACTTTTCCGTCTCGGCGATGCGCAGCTGTTTGCCACCCGCCCGGGAGACAACGTCGCCGATGGTATCGGCCAGTTGTCTCGGCGGATACATCGCCGTCATCAACGCCGCCAGGGCCCGGGAATATTCCACAAGGCCGCAGGCGGTGGCGAGGGCCGGACGCGTGGCACGGTCGAAGCCATCGAATTCCGGATCGGTCAGTGCGGTGAGAATTTCGCGGGCCCGGTCGGCCCGGAAGTTGGCCATCAGCAGGCCATCGCCATCGGCCATACCGGCATAATCACCAATAATGCGCGGCGTGACAAATTCGTCGGTCTCGCCTTCGTCGTAGGCCTGACCGATGGCCTCGGCTGAAGTTTGTGCCGACGAGCCTCGCGCAGAAGTGATCGCGTCATAGCCACGTGTGACCCGGTCCCAGCGCTTGTCCCGATCCATGGCGAAATAGCGCCCTGTGACAGTAGTCAGGCGCGCGCCGTCTATGTCGGCAATGTCGGCTTCGAATGTCTGCAAAAATTCCCGCGCACTCTGCGGGGGCGTATCGCGTCCATCCAGGAAGGCGTGAATGGCAACAGGGACCCCCGAAGCGGCGACAATCCGCGCCATGGCGACCATGTGATCCTGATGCGAGTGCACACCACCCGGCGACAGAAGGCCCAGCAAATGACAGGTACCGCCGGATTGTTGCAATTGTGCGATGTGATCGAGCAACCCGGCATTTTGTGCCATGGCCCCGCTGGCGACTTCGGCATCGATTAACGGCAGATCCTGCATAACGATGCGTCCGGCCCCCAGATTCATATGGCCGACCTCGGAATTGCCCATTTGCCCGTCCGGCAGGCCAACTTGCGCACCTGATGTCTGTAAAAAAGCTTGCGGGCAGGTCGTCATGAAGCGATCCCAGTTCGGCGTGATGGCCTGCGCAATGGCATTGTCGGCCGGGTCATCGCGATGACCCCAGCCATCAAGGATGCACAAGACGACGGGTCGGGGGTGCAACTGATCGTTCATGCCGGTTGTTATATCAGATTAGCGCCGCTGTAAGTGCCTTTTTGCAGTGATAATCGTTGCCGGAAGGCAGGTGTGCAGTGGCACGTCATTAAGAACCCGATTGAGGCATCCCGGAACGGATCAGCGCCTTTACCAGTGTCGTTGGCCAGAATGCCCGACCGGTACAAAAGCTCAACATCAGATTGTTAATCAATTCATCCATCTCCGCCGGTGGCAGCAGCCAATGATTTCCCTGCAATGCCTGCCGCCGCCTCGTTGACCCTATAGCGAGGCGACTGGTGGTTCTCAATAATATGGACTCTGCTCAGCCAGTTTTCTAGAATTCAGCGATCATACTAATTGTTGAGGACGGTCATGTTGGTCAAATCAGCGTTTGTTGCGGCGAGTGCGTGTGTTCTGCTGCTGCCTGTGGTCGGCGTGGCGGCACCATACGAAACACTTCCAGTAAATACGATCATCGAGTTCGACGATGAAAGTACCTGCAAAATTACAACAAATGACGGTTCGTTGATCAGTTGCAAGCCGCCAGGGCGGGGTGCGCTGCCCTTGCAAATATTTGCCGGTCTGGAAATTGTCGGGAAGACAGAAGCGCCTGCCTATTCAACATTCAGGTGGCGTTTTGGCTGTGTCGGCGGAAGAATTCCCTACCATTTGCCGAGAAGAGTGTTTTTCAAGGATGAGGGCCAGAAAAAACTGGCTGACATGTGGCCGTTGAAAGTCGGCAATACTGTTAAGTATGAATTCTGGTTCGACTGGGACGAGACCGGCTTGAGGGAGCTTTACAGTTATATTGATGCGAAGGTAACGGCAAAAAAGTCAGTGCCGTTCATGGGCCGTCAGACGCCGGTCTACGTCATCGAAAAGGAGGCCATCAACGGTAACTGTGGTCACAGGAAGTTTGCCGATCATAAAGAAATCCTCTGGTATGCGCCGGAGCACAGGTTCGTCATTCACCGCGAGACGACACATATTGGTGGTTTTGATGACAAAAAATCGATGGCATGGAATGTCACCGCTATTCGGCTGCCCGGACAACCTGCCGCCGTAGCCCAGGCACCTGCTGCTGCGGCCCCTGTTACTGCGACAGCCCGACCGGTTCAACAACAGAAAATTGTCAGTGCTGCAGATGTCACGGCACCGGCGATTACGCTGCCCGGCGAGATTTCGGTGCAAAGCGCCATGGTTCGGTTTCAGGGCCGCATAACGGACACCTCCGCCATTGTCGAAGTTCTGGTCGATGGCCGGCCGATTTCGATGGCAGCCGACGGCACGGTCGAGATCCGACGCGCGGTCCCCGTCGGCCAAACCGCATTGAAAATTACCGCTCTGGATGAATGGGGCAACCAGGCCAGCGCCGTTGTACAGGTGACGCGGTCGGCATCGGCAATCGCTGCTGTTGCGCCAAAACCGATTGTTGTCGCGGCACCCCGACCGGTTGTCGAAAAAGATACTTCGCCACCGCAGATCACCCTGCCCGGAACCCTGATGGCGAAGACGTCGAAAATACTGATCAAGGGCCACGTTGCGGATAAATCGAAGATCGCCGGGGTCGCGCTTAATGGCACTGCCATCAAACTGGCAAATGACGGCAGTTTTTCCGCCGAGACATCCGTCGCCGTCGGCAAAAGCGAATTTGAACTTGTTGCCCTTGATGAATGGGGCAACAGATCAAGCCGCAAGATCGTGGTTCAACGCGCCAGTATTTTTGCCAACGTCAATTTTGGCCGCTATCACGCCCTGGTTATCGGCAACAACGATTACAAGAATCTGACCGGCCTGAAGACGGCGATCAACGATGCCCGGTCGGTGGCGGCGATGCTGAAGGACGACTATGGCTTCGAGACGCAAATCCTGACGAACGCCAGCCGTTCCAGCGTGATCAAGGCACTGTCGGGCTATCGCGCCAAACTGAAAGCCGATGACAATCTGCTGGTCTATTATGCCGGGCACGGCATCCTCGATGAATATGCCGAGGAAGGTTACTGGCTTCCAGTCGACGCCGAGAAGGACAATCCGGCCAACTGGATTTCCAATGGCGATATTACCAACATGGTCCGGGCCTTGCGGGCCAAGCATGTAATGGTGATCGCTGACAGTTGTTATTCGGGCACGCTGGTGCGCGCGGCTGAAGCGAAGGTCAAGACAGCGAATGAACGCGAAACCTGGATCAAGCGAATGATCGGCAAGCGCTCGCGCACAGCGCTGGTTTCGGGCGGTCTGGAACCTGTGCTCGATGGCGGGGGCGGGGATAATTCGGTTTTCGCCAAGTCGTTCCTCGACGTGCTGGAAAACAACACGGACGTCCTTGAAGCCCAGGCTTTGTTTGCCGCCGTCAAGCGCCCCGTCGCCCTCGAATCAGATCAAACCCCGCAGTATTCAGACATTCGCCGGGCCGGACATGCCGGTGGCGATTTCCTCTTCGTCAGACGGGCGAAGAACTGAAGAGGGGCGGCACAGAACGCCCATCAGGCATCACTTCAGGGCATCAATGTCCCATAATTTTTCGGCGTTTCGATGGGCGACGGCGTGGGCGACCGCGTCGGGCAGGTCGGCCAGCGCTTCGCGCCAGAGTTCGACCTGTGCGACATACTGATCTCCCCAGTGCTGGGCGAAGACGTTATCGAAGCCGAGCACAAAGCGTTTGGGATGGGCAGTAATCAAGGCCTTCCAGTCCGGTTTCAGATGCCGTCCATCGAACAAATTCACCCAGGGCTGACTTGAAATTCCGGCAGTGATCGAGTTTGACCACGAGGGGATGAAGTGAATGTTGGGGTGAGCCTCGATTAATCGGCGTGTATCCGCAAGATCGAGCTGGCCCATATGGGTTAGCGCGAAGGGATGTCGGGAATGTGTCCGTAAAAGACCCTCAAGTTCCCGCATCAGGCCCTCTTTGGCACCACCGGCGGCGGCAAATTCATAATGCAGCACGACCGGCCAGCCACGCTGGAAGGCGATGTCCAGCGCCGCCCTGACCTGGGGCGATGAGGCCGGGATCACCCATTTCGGCGCGACATTCCCTTTGGCGGCATGCCAGAGAATAATCTCGGCCATGGCGGCAAATTGCGGCAGGTGCTCCTGGGCACGCAGAAGTTTGTAATAATTCGGATGATTGTCGGCGTAGACCCGGCCCTTGGTACGGAGGGCGGCGACAATGCGATCCCTGTGCTCGGCAGCGAAGGCGTCGATCCGCCAGTGTTTGAGGTGACCACGCGCCGACAAAATAATCCGCGCCACGCCGGCCCGGTCCATCAACGGTACGATGCGCTCCAAATTAACGAGATGATCGACCTGGCTGTGGGCATCAATAATCGGTCCGCGCCAGCTTTTGCGGGCCTCGGCTGCAGGTGCAGACAGAGGAGCGGCTGCGGCCACGACCGCCAGAAACGGGGGAAACAATACCTTTGACCACATGATGGTGCCTCCGGCATCAGTTGTTCCTTATCGAGATATTTAAAGCCCGATCACATCCACCAGCATCGTGCCGTTTTGCTTCAGCACGGCGTGGTGGTCTTCAACTTTCTTTTGAATTTCCGGCGGCACCTGTAGTTCGCGATCAAATTCAGGCCGGTTGCGCAAGGCCCAAAACCAGGCATCAACCCGGGGGTGACGTGCTGCCAGGGGATATCCACAACGCACCAGCCGGTTGACGTAAATGACCCAGGCAACGTCGAGCACTGAAAGCGTATCGCCGATCAGATATTTGCTGTGCTCAAGTTTCGCTTCAAGCTCATCAAGTGCCAGCCTGAATTTGTCTGCTGACGCCCGGACCGCGTCATCCGTGATGCCGATACCACCAGCAGTGCGCCAGAAGTCGAGCTCGCGATCCTTGTGGGTGTCGTGCATCCCTCGCACCATGCCGGTGCCAAGTTCCTCGTAATTTTTCAGGGTTTCCCTGGAGCGAGGTTCCTTGCCACGCGGATGGGTGAAGCGGAAGGTCAGGGTTCTGAGATCGAGGTGCAGATCGTCTTCTTGGCGCAGCAGTTCAACCATGCGATCCTCAAGACCGGGCGGGATCAATTTGTGCTCGGGGAAGCGTTCATCGAGCAGCAACAGGATATCGTTGCTTTCGATGTGTATTTCGCCATCGTGCACCAGCGTCGGCACCAGGCCGCGCGGATTAATGCCGAGATAGTATTCTGTATAGTTTTCGCCGGCCCCGATGTCGAGGTGATGCGACGTCCACTCGATATTTTTCAGATTGAGGCAAACCCGGGTCTTTTGCGAACACGAAGAGCCGTCAAAATGAAAGAGATGCAGCCCTTGCCAGTCGAGCACTTCCCTGGTCAGGACGTCACTTTCAAAAAGTTGAACCATTAAGATGTCCTGACAGTGGCCGTTTGATTTATGCTTCCCGAAGAGGCACCGAAGGGACGATATCGGGAAATCTTATGCTACTCAATAACATCCCAATAACTGCTCGCAAATATCAGTCATGAAAGACTCTGCTGTTGTCGACGACGAAGACGATATTGTCGCAGACGTTGCCGATATCGGCGCGCTGTTCATGGTTCAGGCCTGGCAACTCTTCCGCACAGTTTTCAGGGGCTTTGTAGAATCTGAAAGTTAAGTTGATCCGGATCGTCAACCGGGCGTCAGTTCATTCCGGTCGGTATGCTCAAATTCCTTGCCGTAAATATCGACGATTGTCGTTTGAGAATAGGACAGCGTGCCGTTGCCACAGATGATTTGCTGTCGGAACTCTCTGGTCGCAGCATTTTGCTGCATGAACGGGGATTGAATAATCTGCCAGTCCCCGTCCTCCTGCTTTGCTGAAACCTCCAATATCATGCGACCGTCTTTGTCCTCATCGCCCGAGTGCTGTCCACCGGCGAGCACGCAGACGGCCCGCGGGATCACCAGCGAATGCATGACCATGCCGGCATCGCGATCCCACATCCAGTAGCCGGATTGATCGTGAAAGACTTCGGCGTTTGATTTGCGCTGTACGACCTGGCGATAGTGCACGACGGCGAGAGTTTGCCTTTCAGCGTTCGACACGTTTCCCGCCGCAGAATATGTGATGGTTTCGAAGTATGGGTTGGTCTCGGCGCCGTCCGGCTCCGGTGCAATATCAACGCCCTTGTCACCCTGCCAGACGCCGATCAGGCCGGTTAGCGGGCCATAATCGACCCCGTTGGTATCGTTCATCTGCCCCTCATTTCCGTCTGCCCGAAATTATGGAATTACTGCCAACCGAGGATAGACGAAGCGTCCGTGCGACGCCATTCGATTGGCAGCGCCGGGGAATTTGTTGTTGGCAGACAGCGCGACTATCGTCAAAAATAGGCATAGAGACGGGATCAATCGATGCAAGGAAACCGGAATGCCTGAAATTACTCTGCTGTTCGTCGCACTCCTCGCCCTGCTTCAACTCGTCCTGACGCTGGCAGTTGGTCTCCGGCGTCGGCAAACCGGTATTTCCTTTCTAGATGGCGGGGATGATACGCTTTTGCGTCGCATGCGCGGTCACAACAATTTCACTGAAACCGTGCCCATTGCCTTGCTGGCGATGGGGGGTGCCGAAATTCTGGGAATTCCGGGATATTTAGTCTGGGCGGGCGGTGTGTGTATTCTGGTCGGGCGGCTGGCCCATTATCATGTCATGCTGACACGGGACGCCGGTGCCATTCGCTTTGCGATCATGCTTGTGACGCTATTTCCAATCGGCGGCTTCGCCGTTGGTATTCTCCTCGCCCTCTGATCACGCCGGATTGATCCCTGTTCCCGCCGCCCGGGATGATAGGCTTCGTCGATCTTTCAACACGGGGGTGAGCCATGACCGAAACATTCGATGCTATCATCATTGGAACGGGTCAGGCGGGCCCGTCGCTGGCCCAGCGCATGACCGGCGAGGGCATGAAGGTCGCTATCATTGAACGCAAGTTGTTTGGTGGTACCTGCGTCAACGTCGGCTGTATCCCGACCAAGGCCCTGGTCGCCAGCGCCCGGGCGGCGTACATGGCCCGGCGCGGCGGCGATTTCGGCGTTGATATCGAAGGCGCCATCAACGTCGATATGGCAAAGGTCAAGGCGCGCAAAGATGGCATCGTGGCGCAGTCGAATACCGGCGTGACCAATTGGCTCAAAAACATGGAAAACCTGACGGTGATCGAAGGCCATGGCCGGCTGGAGAGTGCGAATTCGGTGCGCGTCGGTAATCGTTTGCTGCAGGCCGACCAGATCGTTCTCAATGTCGGGGGGCGGGCCGTTGTACCGGATATGCCCGGGGTGGCGGATATCGATTATCTGATTAATTCCAGCATCATGGACGTCGATTTCCTGCCCGAACATTTGATTGTCATTGGCGGCAGTTACATTGGCCTCGAGTTTGCCCAGATGTATCGCCGCTTCGGCTCCCGCGTCACGGTGGTCGAGATGGGCCCGCGCCTGATCGGTCGAGAGGACGAAGAAGTCTCCGACGCCGTGAAGGACATCCTCGAAAATGAAGGCGTTGAAATCCGCCTCAACGCCGACTGCATCGGCCTCGCCAAAAGCGATGGCGGGGTCGTGGTCACGGCAAGCTGTGAACCCGGCCCTGAAGATATCGTCGGCAGTCACGTGTTGCTGGCGGTTGGGCGCAAACCCAACACGGATGATCTCGGGCTGGAGACTGCCGGCGTCGAAACCGATGGCCGGGGCTATATTGCGGTGGATGATGCGCTGCAGACCAATGTGCCCGGCATCTGGGCCATGGGCGACGTTAATGGCCGGGGGGCCTTCACCCATACCTCCTACAACGATTACGAAATTCTCGCCGCCAACATGTTCGACAAGGACCCGAGGCAGGTCTCGGATCGCCTCACGGTTTATGGTTTGTTTATTGATCCACCGCTCGGCCGTGTCGGAATGACCGAGGATCAGGTTCGCCATTCCGGGCGCAAGGCCCTGGTCGGCAAGATGATGATGGCCCGCGTTGGGCGGGCGCGGGAGCGCAGCGAAACGCAAGGTCTGATGAAGGTGCTGATCGACGCCGAAACGAAACGCATCCTGGGGGCAGCCATCCTCGGTATCGGCGGGGATGAAGTCATCCATTCGCTGATCGATGTGATGTACGCCGACGCCCCGTACACGGTAATCCAGCGCGCGACGCACATTCATCCGACGGTCAGCGAACTGATCCCGACCATGTTGGGCAACCTGGAGCCGTTGAACTAGCCACGCTGGTTGTCGGTCCGGGCAACCATGAAACGGCGAAATAAAAATCGATCAGGTCGATATCAATCAAATCTTCAAGACATCAATTCTGGCACAATATATTCGTGGGGCATCCGGGCCGAATACAGCAACTGCACCGGCCGTCTGGTTTCGAAGACGGTACAGGCGCGCAGATAGATTTCACCTTCCACCATCTCGCTGATCAAAATCTCAATGTCGTCGGCGGTGTACTTCAACTCGATCCATCCGCAGCTTTCGTCTTCGGGGCGTTCACGCCAGACGCGATTGATGAATCCCTGCACTTGCTTGCCGTCAACCAACAAGGCCAGCCGGTTTCTGCGCCATCGGCGATAATTCCAGACCCCGAAGAACGGCAGGGCGGCGAACATTATGCTCCACAACAAACCCCACAGGCCGCCGGGAACAAAATACCCATCCTTCGCACGCGCGACCGCGGGGTTGGATGGAAGGTATTCGACGTCAATCTCCGTGCCCGGCTTCACATAACCTGTGAACAGGCTGGTGGCTTCATGTTCAGGGATCTGATTGTTACTGAAGCGAAAACGAACCTTGAAGATCAGTCGCTTGGGCATCAGCACGTTGTCGCCGAGCGTTCGATCGCCAAACCAGGAGTCAATCACAATGCCCTGCGCTTCTTCACCACTGACGTCGAGGCGAAGGTCATCGATGATCTCAAACGGGAAAAATATGACTGTGAGGAAAGCACAAATGACTGCGCTCAGCGCCAGTGTTGTTTGCCACTTTCGTTCGCCCTTGAGTGCCAGGGCACGGAGCGGTTCCGGCACCGCCCGGGGCGGCAACTGACTGGAGAATGCTTCCCAGTCCGGGGTATCGGTAATTTCTGCGCCCATGCTGTTCGACTTCCATGATCATAAATGATCAGATCATTTCTGTTTTCAGAAGCCTACATGATACTTCAGCAATCTGGAACATCGTGGCCAATCCGGTTAGTGTGATCCTGAGGTATCCAGAAAATGGCGTGGGGCCGATGAGCAATTCAGCCAAATTACAGACCGATCAATACGATCATATCCCGGTACTGGATATGGGGCCTTATCTGGCGGGCGACGCCGGTGCGCGTGAAGAACTGGCGCGCCAGCTTCGACATGTTCAGGAAAATATCGGATTTTATGTCGTCGTGAACAATGGCGTCGATTTTTCGAAGCTCGATCCGGTTTATGCAGCGTTGAAGCAGTTCTTTGCCCTGCCGATCGAGGATAAACTTGAATTCGCCATCGATGATACGTCGCTTGGCTATATCCCCATTCGCTCGACGCTGTATGTGACATCGATCATCAATCAGAACACCAAGAAGGATCTCAACGAAACGCTGACGCTGGCGCGGGAGCGGTCGGCCGATCATCCCGCAGTGCTGGAGCGCCGGCGTTTCCACGGCCCCAATCGCTGGCCCGACATCGCGGGCTTTCGGGATGCCGTCATTGCGTGGCAGGAAACGATTGCCGTACTCGGTCACAGGTTGTTGCCGCTTTATGCCCTGGCGCTCGACAAGCCGGCAGATTTTTTTGAAAGCTGTTTTTCTGACCCCATCATGTGGAGCCGCAACGCGTATTATCCGCCGCTTCAGCCCGAGGACAATCAGTTCGGGATCTCGCCGCACTGTGACCACTCATTCCTCACCATGCTGTCGATGGCGGAGGAACCGGGACTGGAAATTCTCAACGGCGATGGCAGCTGGTTGCGGCCTGAGCGGGTCGAAAATGGCATTCTTGTCAACACCGGTGAATTCCTCAACCGCTGGACCAACGGGCGCTTCCTGCCGACGCCGCACCGCGTCGTCTCACCCGACCATGACCGCTATTCCATCGCCACGTTCTTTAATCCCGATTCCGCCACTTCAAGCGAGGCGCTTGATACCTGTGTCAGCGCTGACAATCCGGCGAAGTTCGACGCCATGACCATGCAGGACTATGTCGAAGACTATATCGACCAGAATTATTTACGCAGCGCCGGTGGCACTCAGGAAGACGTTGCCTGACGAAGACCATCAATACTTCAATTCTGGCTGGTGGGAGGAATGGCAATGCGAGCAGGGAGAAGCGAGCCTCATACCGAACCTGGCAAGATTCCGGGCATACCCAGGCGATTGATATTATCGGCACTGGGTTGCGGCATCGTGCTGGCCGACATGATCCGGCCATCTTCCGCCTTTGCGGGCAAAGGGCCAGATGGCGAAATCTATCAACCCGGTGATCCGGGCGAGAGGGCCTTTATTCGCCGGGCTTTTGAGATGCAGCGTCTGGCCATCGAATATGGTGATCAGGCTTATGGCGCGGTTATTGTGATGAATGGGCGAATAGCCGGCCAGTCTTGGAGCCGGGTGATCCTCGATCATGACCCTACAGGACACGCCGAAATGTCTGCCATTCGCGACGCGGCCCGACGTTTGAAGAACCGGGATTTAAGGGGCGCTATTCTCTATTCCTCATCAAGGCCCTGTCCGATGTGCGAAGCGGCGGCGTATTGGGCCGGTGTCGAGCAGATGATCCACGGCGCGAATGCCAGCAAGGCCGGCGAGCCTAAACTTTGTCGGTAATACAGATGGCCGAACAGATGACCTCAGCTATCGCCGGGGCCTTCAGATACGGCTACATTTTGACGACTTTCGCGGTAGATCACGTACAGACCGGCAGCGGCGATGACGGCGCTGCCGATCAGAGTGTCGAGACCCGGCACATCATCAAACACCAGGTAACCAAGGATCATAACCCAGATCATTTTGCTGTAGTTGAAGGGGGCGAGAAACGAGGCCTCAGCCTTCGAAAAAGCCTGGATCATGCAGAAATGGGCGCCGGCACCCATAGTGCCAATGATCAGGAACATCAGCACGTGATTGAGCGATGGCGTGGTCCAGAAAAACGGCACGATCAGGCTGGCCCAGACGGTTCCGCCAATGCTTGTGTACAACAGCGTTGTCTGGTGCCGGTCGGCGTTTGCCAGGCGACGGGTGAAGAGTTGAAAAAGCGCAAAACATACCGCGCCCAGAACCGCCATGCCCGCTGACCAGTGCCAGACGGCACCACCGGGACGGACGATCACCAGTACGCCGGCCAGACCAACGATAACAGCGAGCCAGCGGTGCCAGCCTACGCGTTCACCAAGGAACGGGACCGACAGGGCGGTCATGAACAACGGCCCGGTGAAGCCGATGGCCGTGGCGTCGGCAATCGGCAGATAGGTCAGACTGACAAACAGGCTGGCGATCGACAGCACAAGAAAACCCGGGCGAATGAATTGCAGGACGGGCCGGTTGCTTCGCAGCAGGTTGAATTGCCCGCGGACACCAAAGTAGCCACCGACAAATACCGTGATGCCGACGAAATAGCCCCAGACGAGCATCACCGCATGCAGTTCGTCTGTGTAAAACTTGCAAGTCGTGTCGACCAGGGCAATCAGGCCGATGGCGACCAGTAAATAGAGCACGGCCACGTTGGCCTGGGAAACCGGCATACAAAATACTCGACGTTTACGGGGTTCTCGATGAACAGGTGGGATCCGTCCCCTCAGAGACTATGTTTTATTTGAAGATAAAGCATCTCGTAGTTCAATCATGGACTATTTATGATGCCGGGCAATTGTTCAGATGACATGAAACAGGTCGGGATATGAAACTGCACTATGCGTTGAGTTCGCCCTATGTTCACAAGGTCATGCTGGTCGCCCATGAATGTGGTTTGCTGGACCGTATTGAACTTGTGACGACCACCGCGCAGAGCGTCATCGATGACGTGAGTGCCGATAATCCACTGGGCCAGATTCCGACGCTGATCACAGACGATGGCACCGTGTTGTACGATTCGCTGGTGATCATGGAATACCTGAACCACCTCTCCGCCAGCAGCCTCATACCGGCACCCGGGCCGGCGCGGTGGTCGGTCATGCGTAATCATGTACTGGGGCAGGGCGTGATCGACGCGCTCAATCTCAGGTTCAATGAATTGCGCCGTCCCGCGCACGAACGGTCACCGTCCTGGATCTCAAAAAAAGAAACAGAGGCGCTCCGCGTCTTCGACGTTCTGGAGGCCGAGGCCAGTGCCGCAGCCTTGCCCGATGACGCCGATTTTGGCACGCTTGCCATCGGCTGCTGTCTCGCCTACGCCGACCGACGCTGGCCCGAGGGCGGATGGCGATCAGGGCGGGCAGCCCTGGCCGCCTGGTTTGAGCGCTTTGCGGCCCGGCCTTCGATGAGGGACACGACACCGCCATTAACGTAATCGCCGATGAACAAGATAATTCGAGTAGACTGTCGTCATTTCAGCGCTTCGACAAAATTTTTTACGGATAGATTTATGTCATTTTATGGAATTCCGCCCGAGGATCTGGATGAGGTCATCAAATTAACCATCCGGATCATGGATATTTACGAAAAACATAATCAGCCGATTATCAGTACCGACAACATGCTGGTCGCCATGCGCAGTATGAGCTTCATGAACGAGCCGCGCTTTGACGCCGCGATCCAGCAATATTGCCGCGACCAGGATGGTGAGATCATCCTCGACAACATTATGAAATTCTGGCGGCTTCACGTTTACACCTGGTGCTGCGCCCAGGCGCTCAAACGTGACGCAAGCCTGGTCGAGTGCGGGGTTCATCTCGGACTTTATTCGCTGGTCATGATGAAAACCCTGAACTTTGAGGGCACCGGCAGGGAGATGTATCTCTACGACACCTTTGAGGGCCTGCCGGACGGACTATCCAGTTCCCGTGAACGTGCCCAGGTCGACGGCGTCTACGACATACCGGACTGGGAGCACCGGGTTCGGGAAAGTTTTTCGCCCTATGCCAACGCCCACGTCATCCGTGGCCGCGTGCCCGAAATCCTGAGCGAGACAGCACCACAAACCGTCTCCCTCCTTCACATCGATATGAACGCGGCTCTGGCCGAAATCGCAGCGCTGGATTTTTTCCGCCCGAGGCTGGTGCCAGGCGCGATTATTTTGCTCGACGATTTCGGACGCGCCGAATACGCAGAATTAGGTCAGGCCCATCGTGACTGGTTTGGCGCGATTGATCTCGAAATCCTCGAACTGCCAACCGGTCAGGGCATGGTCATCTGGCGCTAGTGCCCCTTGTGGTAGGGGTGGTTTCTGAGGATGCAGTCGGCGCGGAAGAGTTGTTCGGCCAGCATGACCCGGACCAGCATGTGCGGCCAAGTCATGGCACCCAGAGAGAGCTTGAGTCGGGCCTTGTCGAGCACGGATTGATCAAGGCCGTCGGCTCCACCGATGACAAAGACGACGTCGCGCTGGCCATTGTCCTGCCAGGTTTGCAAGTGTTTGGCGAGGTCTTCACTGGAGTTTGTTTTGCCGCGGGTATCGAGGGCGACGATGAAGGCACCGTCGGGCAGGGCGTCGAGGATCAATGTGGCTTCCCGTGCCATGAGCTCCGGGCCCTTGAGCGGGCGGCGTTCCTCGACTTCGCGCAATTTTATCGCCGGCGTCAGGCGACCGGCATAGTCTTCATAGAGGTCGCGCATCGGGCCTTTTCTGGCGCGCCCGACGGCGACGATCTGCAACTGCATGTCAGCCGGTAGCCGCTTCGGCGACCTCTGGCACGTCGTCGGTTAACTCTGCCGTCCACATTTTTTCAAGCGCGTAGAAGTCACGCACTTCGGGGCGGAACAAATGAACAATAATGTCTCCGGTGTCGATCAGTACCCAGTCAGACTGCGCCTGACCTTCAATCGACGGGCGACCATAACCGGCCTGTTTGCTGCGCTTGGTCAGGTGATCGGCCATCGCACTCACGTGACGTTGCGAGGTGCCCGACGCAATCACCATATAATCAGCTAATGAGGTTTTTCCGGAAAGGTCTATCGAGACAACATCGACCGCCTTGTCGTCGTCCAGCGACGTCAGAACGATCTCATGCAGGTTGGCGTTTGCAGCACCTGCGGCTTTGGGACTGGTTATGACAGTTTACTCCATTAAAAGTGTTCAGATATCGGCGACCAAAATACTACGCTGGCAAACAACTAGACATCGTCGGGCCCGTCCGTGCTGTTCGCACGACCGGATTTTTCAGCGCGAATGGCGCTGGCAGAAGCGGGATCATATGCCGCCCACAGGAACAACCAGGCCGGGGGCGGTTGGTCCGCCAGGGTCCGGCGTGCCCTGTGGTTTATTCGGCAAGAAGCAAACCGTTGAGCCGCTCTGCCTGCCAAGGCCTTATGAGAATACCTGGGGCGGTCAAAAATCGCAACGGGCACGGTGGCTAATATTTCCGTCCAGCGCCGCCAGCGCGGCAATTGCTCCAGATTGTCAGCCCCCATAATCCAGACAAACCGGTGGTTTCGGTGGCGTTTTTGCAGGCTTTTCAGAGTATCGGCCGTATAGCGAAAATTATGCCGGGCCTCGAAATCCGAGACTTTGATGCGACCGCGCCCCGCCAGTTTTTGCGCGCCCCGCATGCGTTCGTCAAACGGGGCCATGCCGTTTTCCGGCTTCAACGGGTTTTGTGGTGAGACCAGCCACCAGACTTCATCAAGCCCCAAGAGCCTGAGCGCCAGATCACTGATCTTTTTGTGACCTGTATGGGCCGGATTGAACGAGCCGCCCATCAAACCGATACGTCTGCCGGAGCGTCGCAACATTTAAGGCCTGGTGTGACCTGTGCCACGGACGAGATATTTGAACGTCGTCAACTGTTCGAGACCGACCGGACCGCGGGCATGCATGCGCCCGGTTGAGATGCCGATCTCGGCGCCCATGCCGAACTCGCCGCCGTCGGCATACTGGGTCGAGGCATTGTGCAACAGGATGGCACTGTCCACTTCGGTGAGGAAACGCTCCGCCGTCACCGTGTCGTCGGTGACGATGCATTCGGTGTGGTGCGAGCCATAGTGATCGATGTGAGCCATGGCGGCATCCAGATCATCAACAACGCGAGCCGAGATGATGGTGTCGAGGTGTTCGGTAAACCAGTCATCCTCGGTCGCCGCGATGACGTCCGCGTTGACCGCTTGTGTCGCCGCATCGCCCCGTACCTCACAACCCGCCGCGATCAGATCATCAATGATCGGTTTCAGATGTGTGTCGGCAACTGCCTTGTCCACAAGCAAGGTCTCGGCAGCACCGCAAATCCCGGTGCGCCGCATCTTGGCATTCAGTGTGATATCGCGCGCCATCTGCAAGTCGGCAGCCTTGTCGATGACGACATGGCAGAGGCCTTCGAGGTGGGCGAAGATCGGCACCCGGCTGTCTTCCATGACGCGCTCGATCAGGCTGCGTCCACCGCGCGGCACGATGACGTCAACGTATTGCACCATGCGCAGCAGCTCACCGACGGCGGCGCGGTCGCGCGTCGGCACCATCTGAATGGCGTGTTCGGGCAGCCCGGCAGCTTTCAGGCCAATCTGCAGGCAGTCAAATATAGCGTGCGAGGTATGGAAGCTCTCCGAACCGCCGCGCAGGATGGTGGCGTTGCCCGCCTTGAGGCACAAGGCCCCGGCATCTGCGGTGACGTTGGGGCGTGATTCGTAAATTACCCCGATTACGCCCAGCGGTACACGGACCCGGCTGATATCGAGACCGCTCGGCACTTGCCAGTCGGCGATGACGTCACCAATGGGATCGGCCAGCGCCGCGATATCCTCGAGACCTTTGGCGGTGGCCTCGATGCGCTCGGCGTTGAGCATGAGGCGGTCGAGCTTCGCCGAGCCGATGTCGCGTTTGGTGGCGTCGGCCATATCGATGTCGTTGGCTGCGATAATCGCCGGTGCCGCATCGCGCAAGGCCTGAGCTGCCGTCAACAAGGCCTGGTTCTTCTGTTCCGTCGTCGCCTGCGATAACGGGCCCATGGCGGCGCGCGCGCGTTTGCCGACCTCCTGCATCACGGCAGGCACGTCCAGTTCCGTATCACTTTCAACAGCTTCGATGGCACTCATGACGATGTCCTCATTTACCTTTATCGCTAGATTAACGCCAGATCGTCGCGATGAATAATTTCGTCGCGACCACGGTAGCCCAGCAGTTCTTCAATTTCACCGCTTTTATGGCCGATGATCAGACGGGCGTCGTGGGCGGAGTAGGCGCTGAGGCCCCGTCCAAGCTCGGTTCCGTCGGCGTCACAGACAATCACGGCATCGCCGCGACCAAATTCACCGCTGATCGATTGCACCCCGGCAGGCAACAGACTTTTGCCGCCCGACAAAGCCCCCGCTGCACCGGCGTCAACTACCAGTTTGCCGGCCGGACTCAAGCTGCCGAGGATCCAGCGCTTGCGGGCGTTGCGCGGTGTCGCCGTAGACACGAACCAGGTGCAGGCCGCTCCGTTCTCCAGGGCCACCAGTGGATTGAGCTGCCTGCCGTCGGTGATCGCCATGTGACAGCCAGCGTTGAGGGCGATACGGGCGGCGGCCAGCTTGGTCACCATACCACCGGACGCAAAAGCCGCCCCGGCCTGACCGGCCATGTCTTCAATCTCGGGTGTGATCTCCCTGACTTCGGGAATCAGCCGGACGTTGTCGTCATGACGCGGATCGCCATCATAAAGCCCATCGATGTCTGACAATAAAATCAGGCAATCAGCAGATGCCATCTCAGCCACCCGGGCGGCAAGTCGGTCATTGTCACCGAAGCGGATTTCATCCGTCGCCACGGTGTCATTCTCGTTGATCACCGGCACCGCACCAACTTTCAGCAAGGCGTTGATGGTATTGCGAGCGTTGAGATAGCGGCGGCGCGCTTCGGTGTCGGAAATCGTTAACAATAACTGCGCCGTATGCATACCGTGAAGGGCCAGCGTTTCCTGATAGGCGTGGGCGAGGCGGATCTGACCGGCAGCAGCTGCTGCCTGACTTTCTTCCAGCCGCAGTTTTTTGTCGCCGAGCTCCAGATGACGACGCCCCAGGGCGATGGCACCTGAAGAGACAATGATCACTTCCTGGCCACGTGCCCGGCAGACGCCGACGTCCGCCGTCAGCGCCTCGAGCCACGGGCGATGCAGCGTGCCGGTTTCGTCATCGACCAGCAGCGATGAGCCGATCTTGATGATCACTCGTTTCGCGTCTGTAAATCGACTGGTCATGGCGTCCAGGCCTCATCCTCGATGGCGGGTTCGGGTTCGGCGGCGAGGGCATCGTCGCGGCGGCGTTGTTTGACGTGCTCATACAGTGCCAGCAAGGCTTCATCGATGCCCTGGCCGGCCACACCGGAGAGGCATATTACGGCAGCGCCGGAAACTTCCTCAAGTGCCTGGCGTTTGGTATTGATGTCGTCTTCGGTCAAGGCATCGCATTTGTTCAGCGCCAGAATTTCAGGTTTTTCACCCAGGCCGTTGCCGTAGGCGTCGAGCTCACCCCGGATCATGCGGAACTGTTCGGCGACGTCTTCCTCGGTGCCGTCAACCAGATGCAGCAGGGCACCACAGCGCTCGACATGACCGAGGAAACGATCGCCCAAACCCGCACCGTCATGCGCGCCCTCGATCAGGCCGGGAATATCAGCGAGGACAAATTCCTCTGATCCCGCCAGCACGACACCGAGCTGCGGGTTCAGCGTGGTGAAGGGGTAATCTGCGATTTTGGGTTTGGCCCGCGTTGTCGCCGCCAGGAATGTTGACTTGCCGGCATTGGGCGCGCCGACCAGACCGGCATCGGCGATCAGTTTGAGGCGCAGCCAGACCGTGCGTTCCTCGCCAGGCCAGCCCGGATCGAAACGCCGGGGTGCGCGGTTTGTTGCTGTTTTGAAATGGGCGTTGCCATAACCGCCGTCTCCGCCCTTGGCCAGCAACACGCGCTGACCGAGACGGGAGAGATCGGCGATCAGGGTCTCGTTGTCTTCCTCGAAGATTTGTGTACCGACCGGCACCTTCATGATCAGATCGTTGGCCGATAATCCAGTGCGATCGCGTCCGGCACCGGGGGTGCCATTTTTGGCTTTCTGATGCTGCAGGAAGCGGTAATCGATCAGCGTGTTGAGGCCATCGACGGCTTCAGCAATGACGCTGCCGCCGCGCCCGCCGTTGCCGCCGTTGGGGCCGCCGAACTCGATATATTTCTCACGGCGGAAACTGACGGAGCCTGCGCCGCCCTTGCCGCTTTTTACATATATCTTTGTTTGATCGAGAAACTTCATGACCGCATAACTTCCGGAATTCAGGCATAAAAAAAGGGGAATGGCTCGCCATTCCCCTTTGATCTGTCTGGAATTGCGAGCAGGTTTGAGCTAGCTCGCCGGCTCCACCGACACGAAGGTCCGATCGCCACGTTTCTTGCTGAACGAAACGTTGCCCTCGATCTTGGCGAAGATCGTGTGATCCTTGCCCATGCCGACGTTGTCGCCGGGGTGCCATTTGGTACCGCGCTGACGAACAATGATGTTGCCGGGAATGACGTTTTCGCCGCCATACTTTTTGACGCCGAGGCGACGGCCTGCGGAATCGCGACCGTTGCGTGAACTACCACCAGCTTTTTTATGCGCCATATCCGGTTACTCCTTGCTCTCGCTGTCGGCTGCTTTTTTCTTTGCGGCCG